>OLIF01000169.1_pt1 | contig 13572 bp, 8 predicted proteins | sample 1609681 | NCBI WGS metagenome assembly OLIF01 (sample SAMEA4350143, study PRJEB24818) | metagenome | biome: human; feature: gut; material: faeces | place: Denmark | collected 2013-09 | reverse complement strand
TGATGGGCTTGCCGTCGCCCCGGTAGCCGGCAAGCGTACGATGGGCGGCAAAGTCCGCCTTCAGCCGCTCCTGCGCGCTGACCTCCAGCAGCAGGCCGGTGGCGAAGTAATCGCAGTAAGCGTTGGAATACGGGCCGAATCGCGCATAGATGTCGATGAGCTGCCCACACATCACCGCCAGCCGGTCGGGGTCGGGCAGGGTGCGTTCATCGGGCAGCAACAGGCAATGGTCGTCCTGCGGCAGACCCGCGTCATCGGGGAGCATGCGCGCATCCGGCAATTTGAAATGCATCCAGTAGAAGTCCACGTCAGACGTGATGATGTCGGCGCCCGCATGCTCCACATTCGGCGGCAAGAGTGCGATTTGGCCGGCCTCGATATGCAGGGTCTGCTCCCCCACCCGCATCGGCAGGACGCCCCGACGCACGAACATCAGCTCGAAGGTGTCGATGGTGCGCCGCAGATGGCGCCAGCCCGGTCCGGACACAAACTGCCCGACCGAGTAAAAGTCCACCGGCCCTTCGAGCCGACATGTCGTGATGCCCATGGCTACCAGAGTAGCCGAGAGCAAATATCAGCCGCGCAGCCAGACGGTCATTTCGTTTTCGCCGCGGTTGGCCCAGGCGAAGTACGGGATGAGCGTGGCGGTGGCGGGCTCGCGCTTGACCGGCGCGTACACGGCGTAGAGCGGCGCGAACGCCGGAACCTCGGCCGCGCCCTCACCCGCGGCGGCCACAGCAGCCGGCAACGGCTCGCGCCAAGCCGGCACCTCAAGCTTCACCATGCGGCGGGTCACGTCTTCCACCTCGCCCTGGCCCTTGTCGTCGATGCCCTTGGCGCCGGCGTGGAAGTCGAACTCCTCGACCTTGGCCGCGCTCGGGTCGGCCAGCAGTGCCTCCACATCCGCGTGCAGCAGGTGCAGGTTGGCGCCGTTGTCTTTTTCCTCGGCGCAGAAGGTGATCGGGCCGCGCACGAACGCCACCTTGCCGGCGTCCTCGCGCACCAGCGGGTTGGCGGCCAGCATACGCACCGGCATCGGGAAGTCGAACGTCACGGTGTCGCCGTCGCGCCACTCACCGGTCAGATACAGGTAGCCGTCGCGAATTTCGCGGGTCACGCGGGAACTATCGGCCCCAGACTCAGACTCGCCCGTGGCCGTAATCGCGGCGGCAGCAGCGGACTCATCGCCCACCCAACCGGGCAGACGGAAGGCCAGCGTAAAGCGAGCAGGAGCCTGAGCCGAGGTGCCAGCAGCGTCACCGCCCAAGCGCACGACCGCCTTGCCATCGCCTTGCCACGGCAGGTTCGCCGTAACATCCAGCTCCACAGCCGTACCATTCAACTCAGCTTTGGCCACGCCGCCCATATACAAGTGCGTGAACAGCGTACCGCCATCCTCGGCAACCGTGTAGGCATATTCCTGCACCGACTCAACGATGCGGGCGATGTTCGGCGGGCAGCATGCGCAGCCGAACCACTTCTGACGCACCGGCTTGACGTGGCGCAGGCGGCTGTCTTTATGGCAGGCATACGGATTGACTTCCAGCGGGTTCACGTAGAAGAAGCTCTTGCCGTCCAGCGCCATGCCGGCCAGCGTGGTGTTGTACAGCGCCGACTCCATAACGTCCGCGTACTCGGCCTTTGGCGCGAGCTCGAGCATGCGACGGGCGAAGAACGCCAGCGAAATCGCGGCGCAGGTCTCGGAGTAGGCGGAGTCGTTGGGCAGGTCGTAGTTGTAGGAGAATGCCTCGCCGTCCACCGTGCCGCCGATGCCGCCGGTAACGTACAGTTTCTTATCGACGATATTGCGCCAGAGCCGCTCGGCCGCATCGGCGAGGTCCTGGTCGTCGGCCAGTCGGGCCACGTCCGCCAGACCGGAGTAGAAGTAGCCGGCGCGCACGGCATGGCCTACGGCTTCGTCTTGTTCGGTGGCCGGCTTGTTCGCCTGGTGGTAGGCGTACCGGTTGGGGTCCGTGTTGGGTTTGTAGTTGGCGTCGGCGTCGCGCTTTGCGTTCTCGTCTGCCTGAATATCGAAGATGTACGGCTGCCGGCCTCGCTCGGTCACGAAATATTCGGCCAGATCAAGGTACCGCTGTTCGCCGGTGACCTCGTACAGCCTCACCAAAGCCATCTCGGCAATCTCGTGACCGGGGTAACCACGCAGCTGGCCCGGCTTGCGACCGAAGCGCTCGTCTACGTAATCGGCGAAACGGCAGGCGGCCTTGAGCAACTTGTCTTTGCCGGTGCCCTGGTAGTAGGCCACCGCACCTTCAACGAGGTGGCCGAGGCAGTACAGTTCGTGATGGTCACGCAGATTGGTGAACGCGCGATCCATGCCGTTCAGGATGTAGTAGGCGTCCAGATAGCCGTTGTCGAGCTGGGCGGCACACACGATGTCGACAGCTTGGTCGGCGGTCTGTTCCAGTGCGGGGTCCGGGTGATGGGCGAGGGAATAGCCGACTGCCTCCACCCACTTGGAGAAGTCGGTGTCTTGGAACACGAAGCCGTAGAACTTGTCTGGGTCGGGATTGGCCGGGTCTTCGGGGAGCGCCTCAAATCCGCGGAACGTGTACTTCGGCGGCACGAACGCGTTGCCCTGGGTATCCTTGCGCTTGTTTTGCGCGGCAGCGGCCTTGAAGTTGTGCATGCAATAGCTGGGGGCCGCGCCGGGGACGTTATCGTTCAGGGCGTTCCACTGATAGGGAATCACAGCCGTGCGCACGAGTTCCTGCTCGGTGCGCCAGAATGAATCGGTGACGGTGACGTTTTTCAGGGCCAGCGGCTTGCTATGCAGCGAAGTCATGACGTACTCCTTTGGACTATGCGACATTCGTCAACAATATGTATCGGTACATATGATACGTGCGCCCGCGCGAGCAGCAAGGTGGACAAATCGTTGGCGGGGTGGAATCGCCGGCGCATATCCGCCCGTACGATTTCGCCCGGTGAATCGCCCGACGAATACACGGCGACTTATACTACCGACGGACCACAAACGTCGCCTACATGAATGGAAGATCAATCATCATGACAGCAAACGCCAGCGCACGGGCCATCAAACCCGAACTTCTGCGTACGTACACCGAAGACTTCAACAAGGACCGCGCCAACCTGATCGCGGCGGACGCGGCGGTCTCGGCCGGCGTGCTCAAGGCGGCCACCGACTATCGCGGCGTGCGTGCGCTGCCACGCGACTTCTCCATCGAACTCAAGCAGGGTTCGATCACCAATCAGGAGCGTTCCGGCCGTTGCTGGATGTTCGCCTCCCTGAACACGCTGCGTTACGAACTCATGCATCGCTGGAATCTTGAGGATTTCGAGTTCTCCGAGACCTACCTGTTCTTCTGGGACGCGATGGAGAAGTCGAACACTTATCTGGAGAACGTGCTGCGCACGCTCGACGAGGCGACCGATTCGCGTCTGTTCGAGGCCATCAATGAGTCGCCTGCAGACGATGGTGGCTGGTGGCAGATGTTCGCTGCACTGGTGAACAAGTACGGCCTAGTGCCCAAGAGCGCCTACCCGGAGTCTGAGAACTCCCGTAATTCCGACGATTTCAAGCAGTACCTCAACTCCAAGCTGCGCGAGTTCGCGGCCGAGCTGCGCCGCCGTTCGGCTGCGGGGGCGTCTGAGGACGAGCTGCGTGCGTTGAAGGACGAGTACATGGGCACCGTGTACCGCATCTGCGCCGTGGCGCTCGGCGAGCCGCCGGAAAAGTTCGACTTCTTCGCGCGCACCAAGGATGATAATGAGGATAAGAAGGGCTCGGCTTGCAAGTGCAAGGCCGAGGCCGACGCAGACGGCAAGGCCGAATCCTGCAAGTGCGGCGACTCCTGCAAGTGCGAGGGCAAATCCGACGCCAAGGCCTGCAAGTGCGATAAGGACAAGTCCGACAAGCCGAAAACCGGCAAGGACGAGCGCCCGCAGATTCGCGAGATCGGCATCACCCCGCTTGAGTTCTACAAGAAGTACGTGCCGGTGGACGTCAACGATTTCGTGACGCTGGCCAACGCCCCGCTCAAGAACCGCCCGTTCAACCAGCGCTACCGCATCCGCTTCAGCGCGAACGTGGCCGAGGCTGGCGATATGGAATTCGTCAACGTGCCGCTGGACGTGTTCAAGAAGGCCGCGCTTGACCAGCTCACCGCCGGCCACCCGATCTGGTTCGCCTGCGACTGCACGCAGTTCGCCCTGCGCAAGGACGGTTTCTTCGACCAGTCCGTGGTGCGCGTCGACCAGCTGTTCGGCACCGAATTCACCGGCGACAAGGCCCACGGCCTCGAATACGGCGACAGCCCGAGCAACCACGCCATGACCTTCACCGGCGTGAACCTCGGCGAGGACGGCAAGCCGAACCGCTGGAAGGTGGAGAACAGCTGGGGCAAGGACGCCGGCGAGGACGGCTACTACGTCATGTCCGACGCCTGGTTCGACCGCTACGTCACCGAGCTCATCATCCGCAAGGAATACCTCGACGACGCCACCCGCGCCCTGCTCACCACCGAACCAGTCGAGCTCGATCCCTGGCAGCCTCTCACCCGCCGCTGCCGCTGACATATTCCGCCCATTGGCCGCGGCTGAAGTGCTCCTATGTTTTGCCGACTCCTCACAGAGTAGGCAAAACATAGGAGCACTTTAGTTATCCACAGAGTTATCCACATCCTCAGCAAGCTAGAACCACATACCCCGTTTTTCATGGCGAACACGCGACCGCTACGCTACGGTGGCGTTATGAACAGCGGATTTCCCACCCCGCCACCCGGCGTATTCGACGATGAACCACCCGGCTGGACCAACAATGCCGCGGCACCGAGTGCTGCGTCCACGCACGCCGTCAAGCCCGAGCCATACTCACCACCGCGTATGGCAACCCCCACTGCGCCCGCTATGAGCGAAACCCTCACCCAACGTAAGCGGGAAATGCTTAAACGATGCACGGACGCCGCGCAACAGCTCGGAAAGCCTGTGCTCTTCGGCATGACCACATCGCTGATACTGCAATCCGTGCCGCTTCCCAAGGATTGCGATCTCAATGCCACCGAGCTCCATACCGTCTCCGACTCGCATCGCACCCGGATACGCGCCGTCGTTCCGCCAACAACACCGCACATCTGGAAACCGCTAAGCACCGCGCACAATGCACGTATCAACAAGCATGTGCACGCGCTGGATCTGGTACATACTTGGGCGCAGCTCGCCGCTCACATGTCATTGGAATCATTGGTCATACTTGGCGACGCAACCCTTACGGCAATAGCGCGCAAGCCGAGCCTATCGGGCGGCCGCACCGCCGACGAAATTTATCAGGACTTTGTGCGGCAGGTCAGCGAACTTCCGAAATTCAACGCGAAAGCCACATGCATGATCGCACTTGAATTTATTGCACCGCGCGTGGATTCTCCGATGGAATCAGAGACCCGTATCACAACCACGCAATACGGGCTTCCACCCCGGGTTCTAAATAGAAGTGCAACACCTTGTCTAGGGTTGGAAGTGTTCGAAGTTTCTAACTTAAGAAGGTGTTGCACTCATGGGTCAACAGTATTCGCACCTGTCGTCCGAGGAGAGGATCCTGATCGAGAAGCTGCATTGCGAGCGGCATCTGAGCGTCCGGAAGATCGCGGAGGAAATCGGTCGGGACAAGTCCACCGTGAGCCGCGAGCTGAGGCGCGGCCTGTGGTTCGCGTCCAACGAGAACGGGTCGTACCGGCCCTACCGGCCGAAACGGCTGAAGACCGGGCCGTGGACCTCGGGTCCGTTCTATTCGGCGCTGGCCGCGCAGAGAAAGGCCGACCGGCGTCGGCGCGAGTCCAGGAAACCGCGTCGCATGGATTCGGGCCCGTTGCGCGCCTGGGTGCTTGACGCGCTGCGCAGGGGGTGGAGCCCGGAACTGATCGAGGGACGGTTGAAGGCCCAGTACGCCGGCGACCCGTCGATGCGGATCAGCCACGAGTGCCTCTACCAGTGGATCTACGCCAAGCCGCAGCGGGCGCTGGACCTGCGCCAGTACCTGGCGCGCGGCAGGAAACGCCGGACGAGGAAAAAGGGCAGGAAGGCGAAGGGGCCGCGCATCCCGATGCGCGTGCCCATCGCGGACCGGCCCGAGGCGGTCGGATCCAGGAAGGGGTTCGGCCATTTCGAGTCGGACACGGTGGTCGGCGCCGCGCCGTCGAGGCGCTGCATGAACACGCAGGTGGAGCGCAGGAGCCGCAGGCTGTTCGCCCGGCTCGTCGACGACAAGAGCGCGTCCGCCACGGCCAGGGCCGAATACGAGATCTTCAAGGACATGCCGCCGGCCGCGCGCGTCGACCGCACGTGGGACAACGGCACGGAGGCGTCCCTGCACATGCTGGTGGACGAGGCGCTGGGCATGCTCACGTACTTCGCCGACCCGTACAGTTCCTGGCAGCGTGGCAGCAACGAGAACAGGAACGGCAGGATCCGCCGCTACCTGCCCAAGGGAACCAGTTTCGAGGATCTCACGCAGGACGAGCTCGACGCGATCGTCGGGGAGATCAACGACACCCCCATGAAGCTCCTCGGCTACAAAACGCCCAACGAGGTATGGGACGAGGAGATGGCCAAGCTACAATCAAAACAAGCCGACCCGAAACCAGCCGTTGCACTTACAAGTTGAATCCGGGGTAGAGGCGTTCAAGGACCGGCTGAAGAACGACTAAATCCGAGAAAACAAAAAGAGCTATCTGACTTTTCTAACAGAAATCAGATAGCTCTTTATTCTTGAATAATCTAAAATGTTGTCATTTTGTTGTCACGGGGCAATTCCGTAACCCAAAAGTCCAGCCTTTTCAAGGCTTTTTGGCCTTTCGGGCATTATTCCCACTCGATGGTTGCTGGGGGTTTGCTAGTGCAATCCAGTACCACGCGGTTGATCTGGCGGCACTCGTTGGTGATGCGGGTGGAGATGGTGGCGAGCACGTCGTAGGGCACGCGCGACCAGTCGGCGGTCATGGCGTCCTCCGAGCTGACCGGGCGCAGGACGATGGGGGAGCCGTAGGTGCGCTCGTCGCCTTGGACGCCCACCGAGTGAACGTCGGCGAGCAGCACGACCGGGCACTGCCAGATGTCACGGTCGAGACCGGCCTTGGAGAGCTCCTCGCGGGCGATGGCGTCGGCCTCGCGCAGCAGGTCGAGGCGCTCCTTGGTGATCTCGCCGATGATGCGGATGCCCAGACCCGGGCCCGGGAAAGGCTGACGCCAGACGATTTCGTCGGGCAGACCGAGCTCGGTGCCGATGGCGCGCACCTCATCCTTGAACAGGGTGCGCAGCGGTTCGATGAGCTGGAACTTGATGTCCTTGGGGAGCCCGCCGACGTTGTGGTGGGACTTGATGTTGGCCGCGCCGTCGCCGCCGCCGGATTCGACGACGTCGGGGTAGAGGGTGCCCTGCACGAGGAACTTGACTTCCTTGCCGCGCGCGCCGGCCTCTTCAAGCACTTGGCGCTGGGCCTTCTCGAAGGTGCGGATGAACTTCTCGCCGATGATCTTGCGCTTGCGCTCCGGCTCGGAGACGCCTGCGAGGGCGTCGAGGAAGTCGTCGGCGGCGTCGACGGTGATGAGGCGGATGCCGGTCGCGGCGACGAAGTCGTGCTTGACCTGCTCGACTTCGCCCTTGCGCAGCAGGCCGTGGTCCACGAACACGCAGGTGAGCTGGTCGCCGATGGCCTTGTGTACCAGAGCGGCGGCCACGGCGGAATCAACGCCGCCGGACAGGCCGCAGATCACCTCGGCGTCGCCGACCTGCTCGCGGATCTTCTTGACTTGATCCTCGATAATCGAGGAGGCATCCCAGTCGTTGGGCAGCGCGGCGCAACGGTGCAGGAAGTTTTCGATAAGCTTCTGGCCAAGCGGGGAGTGCTTGACTTCCGGGTGCCACTGCACACCATAGAGCTTGCGGGATTCGTCCGCCATGGCGGCCACGGGCGCGCCTTCGGTGTGGGCCAGCACTTCGAAGCCGGCCGGGGCCTGTTCGACCGCCACACCGTGGCTCATCCACGTGGTCTGCTCGGCGGGGGAGTCGGCGAGGATGCCGGCGGCGTCGTCGATGGTGGCTGAGGTCTTGCCGTATTCGCCGAGCGCGGCCTTATCCACCTTGCCGCCGAGCTCATAGGCCATGACCTGGAAGCCGTAGCAGATACCAAGCACCGGAACACCGGATTCGAATACCTTGGTGTCTATGGTCGGCGCGCCGGGCTCGAACACGGAGGCCGGGCCGCCAGACAGAATAATCGCCTTCGGATCCTTGGCCAGGATCTCGTCGACCGGCATGGAATGAGGGACCAGCTCGGAGTACACGCCTGCTTCGCGCACGCGGCGGGCGATGAGCTGGGCGTACTGGGCGCCGAAGTCGACGACAAGCACAGGACCGTTTGCCATTGATATTCCCCTAACGTTCATTGGAATTTTACGTGGGCTGAACACCCCTGATTATCACTGGTCAAGGCGACAAGGCCGACACGCAGAGACTATGTGCGCAAATCGAACAAACTACATGCCTGTAGACGGACAACACGCCGATTTCGAACATGGGAAATCGAACGTGCGCTGTTCTAGCCAAATGCTGGATTTCCGCATGCTTCCGCCGTTTTGAAAAAGTATGTTGAAAAAACTAATGTTGACAAACGGTCAGTCGAACCGCACAAATACTGAAATATCCGCAACAATTTCGAACACACCCGCAAGAAATCGTTCAAAAGTCGCGTTGTCCTCGTACCATGACGATTGATTGGGAACGGAAAACCTTGGCACCGCAAGGGTCAGGGACCGTGACCGAACAGAAATAATCAATCGCACGATCACGTGCAGGAGTACAGGAGTACACATGACGAGTCCTGTTATTGGCACCCCTTGGAAGAAGCTCAACGCTCCGGTTTCCGAGGAAGCCCTCGAAGGCGTTGACAAGTACTGGCGCGTTGCCAACTACCTTTCCATCGGCCAGATTTATCTGCGTTCCAACCCGCTGATGAAGGAGCCCTTCACCCGCGAAGATGTGAAGCACCGTCTGGTGGGCCACTGGGGCACTACCCCTGGCCTGAACTTCCTCATCGGCCACATCAACCGTTTCATTGCTGACCACGGCCAGAACACCGTGATCATCATGGGCCCGGGCCACGGTGGCCCGGCCGGTACCTCCCAGTCCTACCTGGACGGCACCTACACCGAGACCTTCCCGAAGATCACCAAGGACGAAGCTGGTCTGCAGAAGTTCTTCCGTCAGTTCTCTTACCCGGGCGGTATTCCGTCCCACTTCGCTCCGGAGACCCCGGGCTCCATCCACGAGGGTGGTGAGCTGGGTTACGCTCTGTCCCACGCTTACGGTGCCATCATGGACAACCCGAGCCTGTTTGTCCCGGCCATCGTCGGCGACGGCGAGGCTGAGACCGGCCCGCTGGCTACCGGCTGGCAGTCCAACAAGCTCGTGAACCCGCGCACCGACGGTATCGTGCTGCCGATCCTGCACCTCAACGGCTACAAGATCGCCAACCCGACCATCCTGTCCCGCATCTCCGACGAAGAGCTCCACGAGTTCTTCCACGGCATGGGTTACGAGCCCTACGAGTTCGTCGCTGGCTTCGATGATGAGGACCACATGTCCATCCACCGTCGCTTCGCCGAGCTGTGGGAGACCATCTGGGACGAGATCTGCGACATCAAGGCCACCGCTCAGACCGACAACGTGCACCGTCCGTTCTACCCGATGCTGATCTTCCGCACCCCGAAGGGCTGGACCTGCCCGAAGTACATCGACGGCAAGAAGACCGAGGGCTCCTGGCGTTCCCACCAGGTGCCGCTGGCTTCCGCCCGCGACACCGAGGGCCACTTCGAGGTTCTCAAGAACTGGCTCGAGTCCTACAAGCCGGAAGAGCTGTTCGACGCCAACGGTGCTGTCAAGGACGACGTCCTTGCCTTCATGCCGAAGGGCGAGCTGCGTATCGGTGCCAACCCGAACGCCAACGGTGGTGTGATCCGCAACGACCTGAAGCTGCCGAACCTCGAGGACTACGAGGTCAAGGAAGTGGCTGAGTACGGCCACGGCTGGGGCCAGCTCGAGGCCACCCGTACCCTGGGTGCCTACACTCGCGACATCATCAAGAACAACCCGCGCGACTTCCGCATCTTCGGACCGGATGAGACCGCTTCCAACCGTCTGCAGGCTTCCTACGAAGTCACCAACAAGCAGTGGGATGCCGGCTACATCTCCGACGAGGTCGACGAGCACATGCACGTCTCCGGCCAGGTCGTTGAGCAGCTGTCCGAGCACCAGATGGAAGGCTTCCTCGAGGCCTACCTGCTGACCGGTCGTCACGGCATCTGGAGCTCCTACGAGTCCTTCGTCCACGTGATCGACTCCATGCTGAACCAGCACGCCAAGTGGCTTGAGGCTACCGTCCGCGAGATTCCGTGGCGCAAGCCGATCGCCTCCATGAACCTGCTGGTCTCCTCCCATGTTTGGCGTCAGGACCACAACGGCTTCTCCCACCAGGATCCGGGTGTCACCTCCGTCCTGCTGAACAAGTGCTTCCACAACGACCACGTCATCGGCATCTACTTCGCCACCGATGCGAACATGCTGTTGGCCATCGCCGAGAAGTGCTACAAGTCCACCAACAAGATCAACGCCATCATCGCTGGTAAGCAGCCTGCTGCCACCTGGCTGACCCTGGACGAGGCTCGTGCCGAGCTCGAGAAGGGTGCCGCCGCTTGGGATTGGGCTTCCACCGCCAAGAACAACGATGAGGCCGAGGTCGTGCTTGCCGCCGCCGGCGATGTCCCGACTCAGGAGATCATGGCTGCTTCCGACAAGCTGAAGGAACTGGGCGTCAAGTTCAAGGTTGTGAACGTTGCCGACCTGCTCTCCCTGCAGTCCGCCAAGGAGAACGACGAGGCTCTGACCGACGAGGAGTTCGCCGACATCTTCACCGCCGACAAGCCGGTGCTGTTCGCGTACCACTCCTACGCTCACGACGTGCGTGGCCTGATCTACGACCGTCCGAACCACGACAACTTCAACGTCCACGGCTACGAGGAGGAGGGCTCCACCACCACCCCGTACGACATGGTTCGTGTCAACCGCATCGACCGCTACGAGCTGACCGCTGAGGCTCTGCGCATGATCGACGCCGACAAGTACGCCGACAAGATCGACGAGCTCGAGAAGTTCCGTGATGAGGCCTTCCAGTTCGCCGTCGACAACGGCTACGACCACCCGGACTACACCGACTGGGTGTACTCCGGCGTGAACACCGACAAGAAGGGTGCCGTCACCGCTACCGCCGCTACCGCTGGCGACAACGAGTGATAACACCTCCACGGTGTTGTTAGTTCGCTAACACCAAAGGGCTCGGGATTCGTCCCGAGCCCTTTGCTTATTCATAAGCCCTGTCACGGCGGGGCAGAACAAAGCGAACTGTTGTGATGTTTTAATCGCGTAGCACCCTGAAATGCAGCAGGGCATTGCGCACACCGTCGTGGTCCACATCGTCAGTGATGTAGTCGGCGGCGGCCTTGGGCTCGGCGGTCGCATTGCCCATCGCGACCCCGATGCCGGCGTAGGCGAGCATATCCGTGTCATTGCCGCCATCGCCGAAGGCCATGGTCTGCTCGCGCGTGATGCCGTAATGCGCCATGAACCGCTGGATGCCGCGCGGCTTGCCGCCATCGGCCGGAATCAGATCCGTGAAATCCGGATGCCAACGCACCCCGCGCACATTGCTGCACAGTCCCACCAGTTCGGCCTCCAGCTCGGGCCCGACAAAGGGACTGATCTGGAAAGTCTCATGATCCAGCGCGCGGGTGCGCGGGTCCTCGAAATACCGGGTCGGTGCGGTTTTGCCCAGTTTGCTCCACGTGGCGCGAAGCAGATCATTGGACTGGTTGAAGTACACGTAATCCTTCTCGCCGAAATTGCACACCACATCGGGGTGACGGTCCAGCCAGTCGAGAATCACCTCAATATCAGCAGTATCCAAGGCCTGCGAGGCAAAGAAGCCGGTGTCATCAAAACAATACTGCCCATTGAACGCCACCACGCCATCGAACGTCACCGGCATGGTATCCAGCACCACGTGCATCTGTGAAGGCGCGCGGCCCGTGCAAATCAGCACCTTGACGCCTGCGGCCTGCAGCCGGTGAATCGCCTCGATTGTGGAATCCGGCACCGTATGGGTCGTGAAACTGGTGAGCGTGCCATCGATATCGAAGAATACGGCTCGGATATCGGCATTGGAAGTATCGGTAGTCATAGCTTCCATTGTCAAAGCCCCTCTCGACGTGCTTTCCGGCGTGTTCGGCACGCCTATAGCGGGTTATCAAACGCACGAATCCCGGACATTGCATGCGCGCCATAAAAGACACCTATATGGCAATCGGCCATTTTCCGTCACTTTCGCGGTTCAAGCGCGTTATGGTGTTACCCGACATCAATTTTGGAGAGAGGAAATCCAATGACAGCAGCAACCCAGCCGGCAACCCCGGCCGCTCCTAACAATAACGAGCCGGTGCGTGTGAACCACACCGCCCGCAACGTCATCATCACCATCGTGGTCGTGGCGATTATCGCCGTGGCCGCGTTCTTCGGCTACCGCGCGTTTGCCGGTGCCAACGAGTCGTCCGCCAAGGGCAGCAAGGGCAACCCGGTCAAGATCGGCGTGGTCGGCGCTACCAACCCCGAATGGGTCAAGTTCAAGCAGGACGCCGAGAAGGCCGGCATCTACGTCGACATCGTCGACTTCCAGGACTACACCTCCGAAAACCCGGCCCTTGACTCCGGCGAGCTGGACCTCAACGAATTCCAGCACCTGCTCTACTTGGCCAACTACAACGTGAGCAACAAGAAGGACCTGCAGCCCATCGGCGGCACCGCCATCTACCCGCTCGGCGTGTACTCCACCAAGGTCAAGGACATCAAGGACCTGAAGCAGGGCGACACCGTCACCATTCCGAACGACGAAACCAACCAGGCCCGCGCTATCGGCGTGCTCAAGGCCGCCGGTCTCGTGACGCTCAAGGGCGACTGGACCGCCTTCTCCACCCCGGCCTACATCGACGAAGCCAAGAGCAAGGTCAAGGTCACCCCGCTCAAGGCCGAACAGGTGGCCACCACCCTGAAGGACCCGACCATCGCCGCTGGTGTGATCAACAACGACTACGTGGCCGATGCCGGTCTCGACCCGAAGGACGCCATCTACCAGGATGACGCCGAATCCGAAGAGGCTCGCCCCTACATCAACGTGTGGGTGGCCCGCAAGGCGGACGTGAACAACGAGACCTACAAGAAGCTCGTTTCCATCTACCAGCAGAAGGATGTGCTCGACGCCCTGCAGGAGAACTCCGGCGGTACCGCGGTGTTCGCCGACAAGTTCAGCGCCAGCGAGCTGCAAGGCTTCCTGTCCGACATTGAGAAGGATGCCAAGGCCCAGCAGTGAGCCGCGGCTGATACGAGCGCACGACTAGCCTGTCCATAGCCATTACCACCAAGCGGAGCGAGTACCCGAGCCAACAATCGGGATTCGCTCCGCTTCCGTGACCGGACACCAACAACCAGCATCAGGG
>OLIF01000167.1_pt1 | contig 13729 bp, 10 predicted proteins | sample 1609681 | NCBI WGS metagenome assembly OLIF01 (sample SAMEA4350143, study PRJEB24818) | metagenome | biome: human; feature: gut; material: faeces | place: Denmark | collected 2013-09 | reverse complement strand
CAGCAGGACAACCACCACTCGCGCCCATATCGGCGTACGGCTGATCAGCGAACGGCCGTTACCACCCACGTGCTGGGGAGTCTTCAGGTTTACGGGACCCGTCTGCTGATTCACAGCGCTATTCGTAGATGCGGAGCGATTGAATTTTCCGTTACCGGCATGACGTCTTCTCCTACGCCCCACAGCCTTATGGCTCGAATGCCCTGAAGTGAATCGCATACTTACCCTGCCCGAAAATCTGCTCAGCTCATACTCTTATCCAGCGGCGCGAGGCCACGCTTCCGGATGCCGGACTCCGGGCAAATCCGGAATCGCAGACATGCCGGAGCACACGTGACGCCACGCATATCTCATGCCAGTGTACCGATGCCACCGAAATAGACCGAGGATTTATCCCATACCGGGTGCAAATCCCCGCATGACTACCACATCGCTGTCAGAATGTTCTCAGACTTCATTGAGGGGTATAACAGTATTGCGCAAGAAAACGGTCACTAAACGCAACAATAGTTAGAGCCGTATTGATTTGTTCGGCTTAGGAGAACGGGAGAGGTAATTACATGTTCGTCCTCAGCAACGCCTGGCGGGCCCTGACACGTTCTAAAGGACGTACGGCCCTGACCGCGTTCATCACCTTGGCGGTCACCTTCGGCACAGTCGCCGGACTGGCCATCATTCAAGAAGATACCAACGCACACACCACCGCGTACGATCAGCAGAAGGCCACGTTGGCCATTCGCCCGACTGCGGCTACGTGGAAGAAGGTCTCCGCTACGGACTCGGCTTCCACCAAGCATTACATGACGTGGACCTCATACACCGAATACGCCACGCTCGTCCAGTCGGCCACCAACTCGTTGAACTTCACGGTTACCGAAACCGTGCCGGCCCGCGTGAGCGGTGATTTGAAGGCCCTGGACGGCGGATCGCTGGGCTCGGCCTCCGATGACGAGACCGGCGGCCAGCTCATTTGGCGAGCCTTCTGGACCAAGGATTCCGCCAAGGCCAGCGACCTCGGCACCTTCGAAATCGTGGACGGCAAGGACCTGAGCTACAACAACCAGTCCTCCAACCCGAACACCACCGGCGCACTGGTCTCTGAAGCGTTTGCCTCCGCCAACAACCTGAAGGTGGGCGATACGCTCGAGGTGGCGGCCGCCTCGGACGCCAAGACCACGGCCAAACTCAAGGTGCGCGGCATCTACAAGTACACATCCGAATCCGCCGTCGCCAATCCGGTGACGGCCGCCCGCAACCGCGAGAACGCGATCTTCACCAACTATCAGACCTTCGCCAAGGCCGGACTCGACCCACAGTCCACCGACAAGACCGTCTCCGGCTGGGCAGTCCCGGATCTGGACGTGGTGTTCGACGCCGGTGATTCCGCTACATACAAGTCCTTGGTATCCACCCTCAAGAAGTCCAAGCTGCCCGCCAAGGGTTACGAGTTCTCTTCCCCCTCGCTGGAATCCTACAACGCTTCTCTGGAGCCGCTGGATACGCTATCCTCGCGCGCGAAGACCGGCACCATTGTGTTGGTTGCCGTGGGCGGCGTGCTGTTGCTCATCCTCGTGCTGTCAGGCGTGTGGGCGCCCAAGCGTGACGACGAGATCGGCATGGCACTGGTGTCCGGCGTCACTCGCGGGCGTTTGGGATGGCAATTCATGCTGGAAGTGTTCATCGTCACCCTGCCCTTCTACGTAATTGGTCTGGTCGGAGGCGCGTTCGCCGCCAAGCCGATCGGACCTGCTCTGGCATCCGGCCATGCCACCCCGGTGACATCGGACCTGATTTGGACCATGGTCTGGTATGGACTGGGTTCAATCCTGATCCTGGCGATTCCTGCCGCCCTGCGCCTTGCGTTCTTCAGCGCGAACAAACTGTTCGCCGCCGATGGCGACTGGGGCACCGTGAGCGAGACCAACAAGACGACCACCACAACCGACGATGCGGAGGCACAGGCATGAGCGACAGGAACAACGATCAGGAACTCGAGAAGACCACTGACGCAACGGCTGACGAAGCGACTTCTGAGACTGAGACGAACGACGCCATTGGATCCGTTCCAGCTGACTCCATGCAGTTCAGCGTGACCTTCGATGACGTTGATGACGAAAGCACTGTTGACGATGGTATTTACAGCGCACTGGCATCTGCCGAAACCGGAGAAACCGACGAGACCAGTGAAGCCGAAGCAGACGCCATCGCTTCGGCCAACGCATCCGCCGAAGTGACCGAGCGCAATGCCGCCCGCGTCAACGAAACACTCCGACTGGCCAAAACCGATCACAAAGACGCATTGGCCGAGCATGCGGAGCCTCAGGGCAAAGCGTCCGAACCCACCATGACGCTGGCCTCACGTATCGATCGCGTGTTGGTGGGCGGCGGTTCCGACGACATTCTGCTCAAGACCTACCCGACCTTCGCCCTGAACAAGGTGACGGTCGCCGGACCCAAGGGCAAGGTCAACATCCTCGATGGCGCGAATTTCTTCTGCTATTCCGGACACGCATACGCGCTGCTGATCAGCGACGACCCCGATTCGGGCATCACCGCCGACGCCAAGCGTCGCGCGCTGATGGGCGTGATGAGCGGTTTGACCACGCCGGCGTCTGGCACGGTGATGAACAAGAGCGCCAACATTGTTGAGCTCGAGCCCGTGGAACTGCGCGGCCACCGTCTGGGCATCGTACCGCAGCTGCACGCCGTGCAGCCGAAGCTCGACGCCGAACAAAACGTGCTGTACGCCATGAATGCGTCCAACCGCAACTTCCTGAAGCCCAAGCCGGTAATCGCCCGCGAACTGCTGGCCAAGGTCGGCTTCTCTGAGGCCACCAGCGGCGTGGCTGTCGGCACATTGCCTTTGGTGCAGCAGCGTTTGGTGGCCATCGCCCGTGCAATCAGCACCGAGGCCGAGGTGCTGATCCTCGACGAGCCGACACGAGGGCTGAACGCGGATGACGAGGTGACCGTGTTCGCCGCGCTGGCCAAGCTGGCGCACACCGGTGACCCGAAGCACTGCGTTATCGTGCTCACTGCGTCGCGCGAGATCGCCGAAGCAGCCGACACACTCTTCGAAATCTGATGTTCAGACCATAGAGCCCCCTGTGATTCGTATTGCCGAATCGCAGGGGTTTTTCAATGCTGCGGCTCATTGCCGCGCTAATCTGAGGATAAATCTGACCGTACGAGGCGAAACCTGATAATTATGACCGGATATATTCCCACACTGGAGCAGATCGACGAATTGCACCGCAAAATCGCGCCGTCCAAGGCGGCGTACGAGCTGGTGCACACGCATTGCGTGATTGTAGCGACCATCGGCTGCCAGATCGTGCGCCGGCAGAACGCGCTGTTCACGCGCCGCTGCACATTACCGAAGGACGCGGAGGTACCGCCCACCGCAGGCGTCACCGGCGGCCATGTGCCGCCGCGTCTGCTCGACGAGCATTTGGTACTCATCGGCGGACTGCTGCATGACATCGGCACCTACCGCGTGTTCAAGCATGACGGCTCTGACGGCGAACCGCTCAAATTCAGCAAGAAACGCTACATTCTGCACGGTCTTAAGGGCTACGAGTATCTGCTCGACGAGGGCGTGGACGAGTCCATCGCCCAGTTCTGCCGCAACCATACCGGCGTGGGACTTACGCGCGAGGATGTGGTGCGCCAGGAGCTGCCGTTGCCACCAGCCGACTATGTGCCGATGAATCTCGAGCAGGAAGTGGTGATGTACGCCGACAAGTTCCATAGCAAGTCAGTGCCGCCGAAGTTCCTGCAGGTCGAGGCGTATACGGCCCGAGCCGAGCGATTTGGCGGAGAGAACAAACAGCGATGGCTGGATCTGGTGGCCAAGTATGGCGTGCCGGATATTCCGGCGTTGGCGGAGAAGTATGGGATGCGGATGATTTGAGGCTCTAGGGGTCTCTCCCCCAAGTCAGCCTGTCGGCTGACAGCCCCTTCGTCAGAGGGGGCTTATGAAGCTATTTCAGATGGAACGGAGACGGTAGGTGCCGTTGCGGTTGGAGGCGATGATCATCTGGTCGTTCTCCAGCACGTTCCAGCCTTCCTGCTCGTAGCCGGAAGAGGAGACCACCACACCGGCGGAGTCGCCGTTGTCGTCGCGCAGCTCACGGTAGCGCATCACACGGTAGTCGGCGGCCTGCTCGCCACGGCCGTACTCATCGTAGATTTCCACGATGCGCGGGCTGGTCTTCTCACGACCGGCGGCGCACAGGGCGATGAGCTGGTCCTCGGACTGAATCATGCAGTTGTAGCTGGACTTCGGGTAGGCTTGGCGCAGTTCGCGCACGGCCTGGGCCACGGCCTCGTCGAGCGAGAAGCCGAAGCCGATGTATTCCAGAATCACCGCGAAGAAGATGGCGGAGTCGGAACGGCCGCCGGTGGAGAGGAACACGCTGTGGTTCACCGGGTATGAGCGGTTGGTGACGATGTTGCGGCCATTGGCGTCCGAGATATCGCCGTTGTGGATGAAGCTCAGGCCGTTCGCATAGAACGGGTGCTGGTTCTCCATGATGAGCGGCAGATTGGAACTTGCCAAGCGCAGGTGCCAGATGGCACCGCGAGACGGTTCGTCGGCCAGCGCCTCAAACGTGCTGTCATGACGGGCCGCGATGGTCGACTTGTAGATTCGGGTGCCGGTTTCCGGGGTGGGTGCGCCACCGTCGCGCACGTGCGGTGCTTCGGCAGGATCGGAAAGCTGGGCTACACCCCAGCCATCATTGTGGATTTCAGACAGTTCACGGAAATCCTCGACATTGTCTTGCCCCAACACAGCGTTGAGACTCAGGTTGAAGCCTGCCGTCGCGTATCCCAGTAATCTGCACATGGTATTTCAACTTACCGAAACCGTGTGGCGACGTGCGGCGACCGTTATAGGCATTCTTTATAGAGCGCATCAGCGCCGCTGCAAACTGGTATGTTATCGCTTCTGTTTGGCGGAGCGCTGAGGCTTGGCGGCGGGTTTGCCGTTCTCGGCCTTGCCCTTATCGCCCTTATCGCCCTGCTCAGCGGGCGCATCGGCGGCAGCGGCCTCAGCGGTCTTCCGCGCCTCGGCCGATACGGCGGCATCGAGCTCCTGTACCAATCGCCCAAGCCCGGACGTGGTGTCCATCGGGTCAGGGACGGCGGCCGGGTCGGCCACTGCACGAGTCGGCGTGGGCGTCGGGATGGTCTTGGCCGTATCGGTGCGCTTCAGACGCGGTGGGCGGCGGGTGGAGACGAACAGCGGCTGCACCTCGACCAACGGGTTGTAAGGTGCCAGACCGAACCACTTAACCGGCGAGCCGGCCATGTGGCGGATTGCGTACTTGGCTTGCAACGACAGGGCACCGCGTGCGGAAACCTTGGATTCCGGCATCAGGGCCTTGTGAATCAGCACGTAACGGATGGTGCCGATGTCCGGATCGGCGTCGACCTTGGGGTAAATCGACTTCTGCTTAGGCAGTTCGCCGGTTTTGGACAGGTCGTGCATGATCTGGTGGATGTACGCCGGGATGGACTGCGAAACCTTGAATCCCAGACGGAAGCGCACGCGGTAGATGTAGTTCGTGCCGAAGTCCTCCACCGAGTATTCACGGGTGAACGGCTCGTCGGTGGTTTCCACGCTGACTGCCCACCAAGCACGGGCGCGCTTGGGGTGGTCGGCGAAGATGGAGAAGAAGATGTCCGTGTCGAGTCGCTTGGTCTCCGAGTCGGAGGTCAGGTACACGATGTTGTCCGCAAAATACGGGATGCGGAAATCACTGTGCAGCTTGTCGAGCGCGGGTAGGAAGTCGTTGGGCCGCATGTGACGGCGTTGCGCACGTTCGAGCTTGGTGCCCTCATTCCACGTGTACATGACGAACAGAATCGCGGCGGTCAGCAGCATGGTGAACCAACCACCATGCAGGAATTTGGCCATAGACGCGATGAAGAACATGGCCTGAATCGCCAAGAACAGCACGGTGAACACGATGGCACCGACCCGCTTGCCGGAATGCCATAGGTAGACGCCGAGCAACACGGTGGTGGTGATCATCGTAATGGTCAACGCCAGTCCATATGCGGCAGAGATGTGTTCCGAATCCTTGAAGATGGCGAGTACGGCCAGTGTGGAGACGCACAGCACGCCGTTGACCACCGGAATGTACAGCTGGCCACGCGTGCGGGCCGGGTACCGCACCTGCAGATGAGGCATCCAATTGAGGCGGGTGGCTTCGGAGACCATGGTGAACGCGCCGGTAATCAGGGCCTGGGAAGCGATCACGCCGGCCGAAACAGACAGAATCACGGCCAGATAACGTACGTTCGGAGACATCATCTGGAAGAACGGGTTGAGTGACTCCGTCGCAGTGTATTGCGGGTTATCGCTATTGGCCAGCATCCACGCACCTTGGCCGAAGTAGTTGAGCACCAGCGCAACCTTGATGAATGGCCAAGTGAAGTAGATGTTGCCGCGCCCCACGTGGCCCATGTCGGAGTACAGCGCCTCGGCACCGGTGGTCGAGAGGAACACGGTGCCCATAAGGGCGATGCCGGCAGCATTGTTCGGGCTGAACAGGAATTTGATGCCGTACACCGGGTTCAGGGCCTCGAACACAGACCAGTCGTTAGAGAGATTCGTGACGCCCACGATGGCGAGGAAGCCGAACCAGACCAGCACCATCGAGCCGAATACTTTGCCGATGCTTTCGGTGCCGCGCGACTGCACGGAGAAGAGAATCACGATGATCACGACGGTGATCATCAGGGTCAGGCTTGGGTTTTCGTCGAACAACCCTTCCAATGGCGGCAGGGTCTGCAAGCCTTCGACTGCGGAACTGATGGAAACCGCCGGGGTAAGTACCGAATCCGCGAGGAATGCCGCGCCGCCGAGCATGGCGGGAATCGCGAGCCATGCGCCGTACTTGCGAATCAACGAGTACAGTGCGAAGATGCCGCCTTCGCCATTGTTGTCGATGCGCATGGCGATGAGCACATATTTGACGGTAGTGATCAGCGTAATCGACCAGAAGACCAGCGACAGCATGCCGAGCACGGCCTCTCGGTCTACGCTGCCAAGCCCTCCCTGACCGGCAAGGAAGGTCTGCGCGGTGTACAAGGGCGAGGTGCCGATGTCGCCGTACACCACGCCGAGCGCCACGATTGCCATGCCCCAAGTGACCTTGTCTGGGCTGGATTGCAGGCGGGCCCACCATCGACCGAGGCCGCCTTTCGACCATGCGCTGGCGATTTTCTCGGCTTCTTTGGTTTCAGCTTCCCTCTGCTTGGCGAGTGCCTCGCGCTCCTCCTTGGTGAGAGTGCGGCGGGACACCTTGGGAGCATTGGTAAAGGTGTCGGCCCTCAGCAGTGCTTCTTCTTCCTGTCGGGCCTTGGCTTTGGCGGCACCAGACTGGGCTTTCTGGGCCTTTGAGGCTTTTTGGGCACGTGCGGTCCTTTGGTTCGACTCAGCCATACGTTCAGTCCTCCATTGAGGTGGAGATCATCCCCCTCGCTTATGTCAAACACATCATGATAGACCTCGTTCACAATTCTGACAAATTTTACAAGTCAACACATCGTCTCTACACGCGCCGCGACGGCCGCACACCCGGCCCTCACAGTCCGTATACGGCGCGGGCGGTATCGCGGGTGCCGCGCGCCACATCCGCGATGGGCAAGTCGAGCGTATCGGCCATGGCCCGCAAGGTGTAGGGAATCATGTACGGCGCGTTGGTGCGGCCACGATACGGCATGGGCGTCAGATACGGCGCGTCGGTTTCGACCATCGCATGGTCCAGCCCCACAATCCGTAGCGATTCGCGGATACCGTCATTGCCTTTGTAGCTCACGGTGCCGGAGAAGCTCAGATACCAGCCATGTTCGCGCGCGATCTCGGCCATCTCACGGTCGCCGGAATACGAGTGGAATACGGTGCGTTCGGGCGCGCCGTCGGCCAGCAGGGTTTCGATGACCTCGCGATGGGAGTCGCGGTCGTGAATCTGCATGGGCAGGCCCAGTTCCTTGGCCAGGGCAATATGCGCGCGGAAAGCCTCGCGCTGCAGTTCCTTGGCACCTTCGCCGGTGCGGAAGAGGTCCATGCCGGTCTCGCCGATAGCCACCACTTGCTCGGGGTATGTGGTGGCGAGGCGATGTACTTCGGCGAGCGCGTCCTCGAAAGACGTGTCATGGTAAGGCTTGTATTTGAGGGGCAGACCATCCGGCCCCGGCACACCACGATGCCCGTGGAGCACGGACTCATTGGGGTGTATTGCGAGCGCCGCGTGCACATTACCTGGATGATCGAGGGCCATCTGGAGGGCGGTCATCAGGTGCGGCAGCTCGCAACCGCAGTCGATAATACCCCCAATGCCGACAGATTGCGCCTGCGCCAGCAATTGGTCGACGTCGTACACCGGGACTTCGGGCTGTCCCTTCTCCTGCGCCTCATGGCTCATAGCGCGCGCGAAAGGGATTACGGAGGCCACGTGAGTGTGGTTGTCAATGGTCTGGGCGTCGTCCGGCAATGCTTCAGGTGCCGGGGCCCAGCTACGGTCGCGATGGTGATGCTTGCTCATGGTTTCTCAGTGTAGGCTACCGCCAGCAACGCTCGTAAGGCAGTCCGGTAAGACGTTCGACTACACGACGGGTATCGTCGGTCGCGTCCGCCTGAACTTGCCGTTTCTTGCCACGAGCGCAACATTCCCGGGAAAGTAACGCAACCGGCAAGCGAGACGGCCGCCATCCTGCCGCCTTTTCTGTCTCATCAGCCCATTTTCTGCATCATTTTGATAAAATATGATGCAGAAAAGTTCGTATGATGCAGAAAATGAGGCAGTATGAGATCATTCGACTACATCGAATCAGGTAAGACGTTGCTCACCCCGCACACCACGAGTTTGCTTGCCGCTATTCACGAGGCAAAAGGGCGTCAAAGCATACAGACAACGATCAGACCGGATATATTGGGGACGCTGGTTGCCGTCGCGCGCATCCAAAGCACAGATGCCTCAAACCGCATCGAAGGTATTTCTACCAGCGATAGCAGGCTCAACGATCTCGTCTCGGAGAAAGTCACACCGCGCAATCGCAATGAAGAAGAAATTGCCGGTTACCGTGACGCGCTATCGGTTATTCACGAAAGCCACGACTATATTCCGGTTACCCCGAACGTCATTCTTCAACTGCACCGCGACCTCTTCCGGCACACACCACTGACCTTTGCGGGGCATTTCAAGGACAGTGACAACGTCATCATCGAACGAGATGCACACGGGACCAGCACCGTGCGATTCGCCCCGCCGTCCGCACTTGTCACACCGGAACTGATCGAACGCGCGTGTTCCGCCTACACGCAAGCAATCCGAGATGGACATACCGATCCATTGCTTGCCATCGCCATGTTCATTCTCGATTTCATCTGCATACATCCGTTCAATGACGGCAACGGCCGCATGAGTCGGCTACTCACGCTCCTGATGTTGTACCGCAATGGCTATATGGTCGGCAAATACATCAGTATCGAACACCTTATCGAGCAAAGTAAACGCACTTATTATGAGGCGCTGGCCGCAAGCACTCAAGGCTGGGACGACAACGCCAATGATTATGCGCCATTCACGAACTACCTGCTTGGCATCATACTGTCCGCGTGCAAGGAATTCGACGAACGCATCAATCTCACGGCAGGCGGCAGAGCGCAGGGAGCACCGCGAGTAGCCACCAAGGGAATGCGGATTGAAGCACTGCTTGATCAATCCCTAGTTCCACTCTCCAAGGCCGATATTCTCGCTCGCATGCCCGATACCAGCACCACCACCATCGAGCGCACGCTGAAATCACTGTTGGACTCCGGTACGATCATCAAAATCGGTGCCGGTCGCAGCACCCGCTATGTGAAACGCCGCTAAACGCATCCTTGTGCGCAACATTCCCGGGAAAGTGTTACGAATCCACCCACACAGGCCCAATCTGCGACACAATCCCGGGAATGCGTCGACATTCCACCGCGGACCGAGTTTGGTCATGCCGATGCCGAACAGCGGCATCAGCGGCAGCGAAATCGTCGCGCAACCCAGCAACAGTGAGGCGAACACAGCCGTATGATTCCAGTCGTACACCACGAAGAACACGAAGGTCTGGCCGAATATGTCCATCGAGACCTGCACCAATACAGTATTTCAACCTAAGACTTACCAAAAGACCTTTGCGGGGAGCCTCGTTGCCTCAACCGAAGAATCACCAAACTTCAACCACATATTTCACATACCCACAAAAGGCCGCCACCGCGGGAGGAGCCACGGTGACGGCCTGCCCCGGCGCCCTGTACAAGCGGCGCCGGCGACGGTGATGAAAGGAAGGAGGGTACGTGTAGTAAGTGAAGCGAACGATCGCGCGGACCGGTGCGGACAGGAGACGAACAGACTCAGCCAGTCCGGCCAGCCACAAGCCAAACCGGCCCAGCCAGACACAAGCCACCCCCCGGCCCGCGCGCGCCGTTTACTTCATGCCGGTCATCGCGATGCCTTCGACGAAGCGCTTCTGCACGAAGAAGAACACGATGAGCAACGGCAGGGCGGAGATCAGCGCGCCAGCCATCACCACGCCGTACGGCGTGACGGACGAACCGTGACCGGTCAGCATGGCCAGACCGGCGGTGATGGTGCGGGTCTCCGGCTTGGAGGTCATGATCAACGGCCAGAGCAGGTCGTTCCAGTTGCCCATGAAGTTGAACATGCCCACGGTCAGGATCGCCGGCACCGCGTTCGGCAGGATGATCTGCGCGAAGATGCGGAACTCGCCCGCGCCGTCGATGCGCGCCGCGTTGTCGAGGTCCTTCGGGATGGAGATGAAGAACTGACGCAGCAGGAAGATGCCGCCGACATCGGCCATACGCGGGATGATAATGCCGAGGTAGCTGTTGACGAGACCCATGGAGCCGAGGAGCTTGTAGACCGGGATGAGCAGCGCCATGCCCGGGATCATCATGGTGGCGATGAGCACGGCGAGCAGGATGCCGCGGCCCTTGAAGTCCACGCGGGACAGGCCGTAGGCGGCGAGCGAGTCGAAGAACACGGAGATGATCGTGACCGCGCCGGCGAACACGATGGTGTTGAGCAGCTCGCGCCCGATCGGCAGGCGCTGGAACAGGCTCGTGTAGTTGTCAAGCGTCCATGCGCTCGGAATGACCTTCGGCGGCCAGGTCTGCGTGACGGCGTTCGGCGTGAACGAGACGATCACGACGATGACCAGCGGGAAGATCATGAGGAACGTCACCAGTACCAGCGCGACGTAGCTCAGCGTCAGGCTGATGGTGCGCTTGGCGCGCGCCTGCTTGCGCAGACGTTCGTTTTCGGCGTTGATGCGAGCGTTTTCGGATTCCTGTTCCGTGGTCAGTTTCACGGAGGTTGCGGTTGCGGTCATGCGATCTCCTCCTTCTCATGCTTGTTGTTGGTGTACAGCTGGATGAGGCCGACGATGAGCGTCATGATGAGCAGCACGTACGACAGCGCGGACGCGTAGCCGAGCTTGCCGTTGCCGAACGCCTCGGTGTAGATGCGGTACACGATGGTTTCAGTGGAGCGGGCCGGGCCGCCGGAGGTCAGGATGAAGACCTGATCGAAGACCTGGAAGGAGCCGATGAGGCCGAAGATGACCACATAGTTGAAGGTCGGTCGGAGGGCCGGCAGCGTGATGTAGCGGAACTTCTGCCATGCGCTGGCGCCGTCGAGCGAGGCGGCTTCGTACAGTTCGGCGGAGATGCCCTGCAGGCCGGCGAGGAAGATGACCATGAAGTAGCCGAAGTTCTTCCACACGGTGATGAAGACGATGGTGGCCATCGACGTTTCGCGTGTACCGAGCAGGTCGAGATGCGACGGACCGCCGAGCAGCGAGACCCAGTACGGGATGAGACCGAGGGACGGGGAGAGGATGAACTGCCATGCAATCGCGGCGACGGTCAGCGAGATGACGAACGGCAGGAACATGCAGGTGCGGAAGAAGCCGACGAACTTGAGGTCCTTGCGGTTGAGCAGCAGTGCGAACGCGAGCGCGATGATCACGACGATCGGGGCGTACAGCACCGCGTAGACGAGGGTGTTCTTGACGTCGGTCCAGAAGTCCTTGCTCTGGAACAGCGTGATGTAGTTCTGGAAGCCAATGAATTTGGCGGGTCGGCGTGCGTTGGAATTGATGCGGCCGTTGGTCAGGGACGTGATGAACGTCTGGATGGCCGGGTAGAAGACGAAGATGGCGAGGACGATGAGCGCGGGCGCGGTGAACAGGATGCCGGTGCGCAGGTTGCGCGCCTGGATGGCCTTCTTGTTCTCCTTGGCGACCTCGTGCGCTTCGCCTTGCGACGTTGCTGTGGTCATTTTGCTCCTCCAAAAGGACACATGATTGGTTGTCGGGAATGGAAACGCTCCCCTTCCCTTTCGGGAATTGGCTGGGAAGGGGAGCGTCGGTCAGCTGCTGTCAGCTATGCGTGGGGTTGGGTTGCGGGTTGCCGCTCACTACTCGGCGTACTCGTCGAGGTAGCCCGAGATGGAGCTCTCGGCCTGGTCGAGCAGACCCTGGATGTCGTCGCCGGTGCGGACAGTGTTCTGGGTCAGGGTGTCGAGGGAGGCGGCGATGTCGCCGAAGCCGCCCTTGAGGCCGGCGATGCCGATGTAGGAGTTGTCGGTGTACTGCGAGATCTTGGCGATCAGCGGACGGTCGGACAGCTCATCGGCGGTGACGGTGGTGTTGTTCGGCGGGTAAGCGGAGCCGAGGGACCAGGTCACCTGGTTGTCGTGGTTGTTATAGAACTTGAAGAAGTCGTAGATGCCCTGCTTCTTAGCGGAGTCGCCAACCTGGGAGGTGACCCACCAGTACAGGCCGGTGGAGCCGGTGTTGGAGCCGGTCTTGCCGTCGGCGTACTTGTAGGTGCCGTCGCCGTCCGGAACGGCGAAGGTGTCGTGGTTGATGCCCTTGTCGGTGGCCGCCTGGTCCTCCCACGGGCCGACGATCACCATTGCGGACTGGCCGGACTCGAAGGATTCGCGGGCCGCGGTGTCGTCCAGACCCGGGACGGCGTAGCCGCCGTTGTAGAAGTCACGCATCTTCTGCAGGAAGGCCTTGTTCTCCTTGGAGTTGATGGAGACCTTGCCGTCGGTGGTGTACAGGCCGGTGCCGTTGCCCTTCATGTAGGCGGCCCAGCCGGAGTCGGCCATCGCGAGGCCGTACTGCGAACCGTCGGACTTGGTGAGCTTCTTGGCGACCTCGAGGAGCTGGTCCCAGGTGGTCGGAATGTCCTTGTCGGTCAGGCCGGCGGCCTTCCACATGTCGGTGTTGTACCACACGGAGGTCGGCGCGTAGCCCATCGGAACGGCGCACTTCTCTTCCTTGCCGTCGATGTTGAAGGTGATCTGCTTGACGACGTTGTCGAGGTACTCGTCGGTGCCGTTGTCCTTGTCGGCGTAGAAATCGGAGACGCACTGGAAGGTGCCGTCGATGGACCAGCCCTGGCCGTTGTCGGCACCGGTGGTGACGAAGTCCGGGCCGTCGCCGGTGGTGACCTTGGTGACCATCGTCTCGCCGATGGTGCTCCACGGCTGCAGCTGGGCGTCGATCTCGTACTTGTCCTGGGACTTGTTGAAGTCGTCGACGATGGATTCCAGCGTCTTGCCGTCGGCTTCGGAGAAGCCGTGCCACATGGTGATCTTCACCTTGCCGTCGGCGGTCTTCTGGACGTCGCCGCTGCCTCCGTTGC
>OLIF01000165.1_pt1 | contig 14813 bp, 24 predicted proteins | sample 1609681 | NCBI WGS metagenome assembly OLIF01 (sample SAMEA4350143, study PRJEB24818) | metagenome | biome: human; feature: gut; material: faeces | place: Denmark | collected 2013-09 | reverse complement strand
TCTCCAGCATGGTATAGCTGTCCTTTCCCCCGGAAAGGCAGACCATAATACGGTCGCCATCTTCAATCATATTGAAGTCAGCAATGGCTTCGCCTACGTTGCGGCGCAGGCGTTTTTGCAATTTGTTCAGGTTGTATTGTTCTTTCTTCGTATTCTTTTGATTTTCTTGCATTATTTCAGTTCTCTGGTACTAAATGGGGCAAATTGGGGGCAAACTTTGCAACTACGATAACCGCGCATTCAACATAGCTACCTGTTCGTCGTTCATGTCATCAATCCACATACCGTAAATTTCATACACCATTTGCGCAGTTTCATGCCCCATCTGGCTGGCTATAAATGCCGGGTTCGCTCCTGCCGTCAACAGCCAGCAGGCAAAAGTATGTCGCGTATGGTACGGATTACGGCGGCGAATACCAGCACGTTTTACTGCTGCATTCCATCTCGCACCCAAACTGCTTACCGAGTAATAAGGTTTCTGTTTTCCGTTACACACCCTGGGCATGAAAACAAAATGCAGTTTTTGCTTTTCGGTTCTGCCGTACTCCCGATGATAAAAAGTGATTTCGCTTTTGCGATGATGCCCGGTCAGTTTGTATTGCTCCTTCAGTGCTTCAAGAGCCGGCTGCAGTAATGTTACCGTCCGGATCCCGGCATTTGTTTTTGGGGGACCGAACATATCAAGTATCGTCAGGTTTCTTCTGACATTCACAATTCCCTTCTCGAAATCCACATCCTCCCACGCCAGAGCTGCCAGTTCCCCGTGACGAAGCCCGGAGTAAACGGCAAATTTCCACAAGTTTTGGCTCTGTCCTTTTTCACTTTCCATTAATGCATTGAATTCTGTTTTAGATAACGGGTCAGGCTTTATTCTGTTTCGCTGTAATTTTTTTACTCCTTCAAATGGTTTGGTTGATATAAATCCCGACTGATACGCAAAACGTAACAACGAACAGAGCAGGGCGATATAGTTATCAACTGTGCGCACGGTTCTTCCTTTTTTGTTGGTTCTTGGATTATCCAGGTAAAGCGTTTCTCCATGCAGCAGTTCATTCCGGTAGTTTAAGATATCGCTATAACGAATATGCGATATCGGGGTACTCTCACAAATTATTATCCTGAGTGTTTTTAATTGTGATTTCGTTTTCTTCATTGTGTTTATTGTTAACTCTGTCTCTTTAATTTTTGTCCAGATATCACAAAGCTCCCCGAACGTTTTTATGACCCTCGTTGTCACCATTTTTGCCCCCGTGCTGGACTGGGGAAAACGTCTTAAATACTCAAATTCACCGGAGTTGATTTCATGAACTATCAGCGCTCTTAAATTTCCGGCCTTTTTAATATTACTGTTTGTAATCTCCCAGCCTTTTAATGTTTCCCGACATCGTTTTCCTCGAAACATGAACCAGATGCGAATGTATCTACCTCTAATCTCGACACCTGTTGGTAATTTAGACATATCATGAGTCTTTGATAAACTGATTTATCTTTGGATAGTTGTACCAGATAATCCCTCGTTTGCTGTCTGGTTTACCTAAAGGAGATACTCGCTTGAAGTGGAAGCCCTCCACCCAACAGTTCTGGCGGTATGCTTCAATTTGTCTGGCCCCCAGACCAGTACGAAGCATCAGACCGTATTCAACCATCCACTCTTCATTAAAAATCACTTGTGCCATCGCATCACCTCTGGCGGGCGACAATATTAGACTGAAATTGACGCCCGACGTTGATTATTAATAATCAGCTATGAAGTTTTAATTTGAATACAATGCAACTCACGAGGACAGAAGTTTCTCGCAATTAAAATTTATCAGTTTTACTTTCTGCTCTCTGGAAACGCCTGCTTCTTTTTTCCCTGAGAGCATTTTTTTCGCATTCTGATTTCGTTAATTTAGATTTTGAATATCTTATCCAGTTAGTAGGAGTGCCACCTTCTTTTTCAATAGTGGCGGTAATTTTATACATGAACACCTCCATTATTATTTCCAGTGGTTCGTTTATTCCATCGTTCGAGTGCTTCTTTTTCACTTCCACCATAGCCGGTTCGGGATTCGCATCCGTTACACTTCGCGCGGTAATATCCTGAAATGGCTTTCACCGTTACTGATGGACAACCACAAAAAGGGCATGGTTTGACTTTTGTGTATCGCACTGGTTTTTCTCCTGTGAGCTTTGTGGCTGCGCTCATTTCCATTGCTCCCCAAATACAAAACCAATTTCAGCCAGTGCCTCGTCCATTTTTTCGATGAATTCTGGCACCATCTCGTCAAAACTCGCCATGTACTTTTCATCCCGCTCAACCACGACATAATGCAGGCCTTCACGCTTCATACGCGGGTCATAGTTGGCAAAGTACCAGGCATCTTTTTGCGTCACCCACATGCTGTACTGCACCTGGGCCATGTAAGCCGACTTTATGGCCCCGAAACCACCGAGCCGGAACTTCATGAAATCCCGGGAGGTAAACGGGCATTTCAGTTCAAGGCCGTTACCGTCGTTGCATAAGCCATCGGGAGAGCAGGCGGTGCGCATAGTCTCGTCACGATAGATGATCGGGGATTCAGTAACATTCACGCCGGAAATGAACTCAAACAGGGCTCTGGCGTCGTTCTCGTACTGTTTTCCCCAGGCCAGTGCTTTAGCGTTAACTTCCGGGGTCACTCCGGTGCAGACCTCAGCCAGCAGGGTGTGGAAGTAGGACATTTTCATGTCAGGCCATTTCTTTCCTGAGCGGGGTTTTGCTATCACGTTGTGAACTTCTGAAGCTGTGATGACGCCGAGCCGTAATTTGTGCCACGCATCATCCCCTTGTTTAACAGTTCTCACGTCGATTCCTGTACGTTGCAGGATAATGTCAGGAGTCATGCTGCCACCTTCTGCTCTGCGGCTTTCCGTTTCAGGAATCCAAGAGTTTTCACTGCTTCGGTCTGCGTCAGTTCTGATGATGCGCGAATGTCGCGGCGAAGTATCTGGGAACAGAGCGGCAATAAGTCGTCATCCCATGTTTTATCCAGGGCGATCAGCAGAGCGTTAATCTCCTGCATGGTTTCATCGTTAACCGGAGTGATGTCGCGTTCCGGCTGACTTTCTGATGCGGTATTTTCGACAATGCGCTCGGCTTCATCCTTGTCATAGATACCAGCAAATCCGAAGGCGAGACGGGCACACTGAATCATGGCTTTATGCCGTAACATCCGTTTGGGATGCGACTGCCACGGCCCCGTGATTTCTCTGCCTTCGCGGGTTTTGAATGGTTCGCGGCGGCATTCATCCATCCACTCGGTAACGCAGATCGGATGATTGCGGTCTTTGCGGTAAATCCGGCATGTGCAGGATTCGTTGTCCTGTTCAAAGTCCATGCCGTCAAACTGCTGGTTTTCGTTGATGATGCGGGACCAGCCATCAACGCCCACCACCGGAACGATGCCGTTCTGCTTATCAGGGAAGGCGTAAATTTCTTTCGTCCACGGATTAAGGCCGTATTGGTTGGCGACGATCAGTAATGCGATGAACTGCGCATCGCTGGCATCACCTTTAAATGCCGTCTGGCGAAGAGTGGTGATCAGTTCCTGTGGGTCGACAGAATCCATGCCGACACGTTCAGCCAGCTTCCCGGCCAGCGTTGCGAGTGCTGTACTCATTCGTTTTATACCTCTGAATCAATATCAACCTGGTGACGCGCAATGGTTTCAACCATGTACCGGATGTGCTCCGCCACGCGTTCCTGAAATTCAACATCGTCATCAAATGCGCGACTGATTGCCTGTTTGCTGGCACCGTGGCGTTGCAAATGGTCGATGCAGAGCGATTCAAACAGGTGCTGGGGCAGACCTTTTTCCAGGTCGTCCGCCAGTTCCGTTTCTTTTTCTTCGCGAACGATCTTCTGGTAGTGGCGTGACCATGCCAGCTCTTCAATGCGATCAAAAATCGGGCATGTGCTCATCATCTGTTACCCCAAAATTTTCAAGTTTGTTTGCGATCATCATTGCAATACCCGGAATTAATGGCGCTGAGGCTATACCTGCAGGATTCGCACATAAACCGTAAACCGCCGCAATCACCACTTGTCTTTTCCAGTCGAGTTTTTCTAATGATGAAGCTGCTGCTTCGCCAGTTTCATCACTGCAATCGCGATGCGGATCGCTGCCAGCATTCTCCTTGTGTGGATGTTCAGCGCCTTCCATTTTCTCCGGCTCATTTTCCCGAACCTCAACCTGATTCTCGTCATCAAATGTTTCCTGATATATTGCGTCGCCCATCACCGCACCACAGTCAGGGCAGTTATCCCCGCCAGACTGACCGCAGGCATTGCAAACTTTTTCTACTTCCTGTTGCGCCACTGGTTCAGGCTGTTTCGTTTCTGGCTCGTTTTGTAACGCATTTGGGCTGTTTTGTTCCGCTTTCTGGTCGTTCTGTTCCGATTCTTGTTGGTTCTGGTTCACTGAATCGCGGGTTTCAATCCCCTTCACCCATTTCGGATCATTCGGGTCGCTAATCCCCTCAACAAATTCACCACGTGATGCAGCAAGCAACTTATCGGCATCGACAGGATTTTTTGATGGAATGTTTTTCCGGGCTTCATGGAGTTCTGCCCGCAGTTCTTGATATTTCGCATCAACAGAATTTACCTGTGACTGAGCATCCAGCGGCTGCGTGTCCTGATGATGTTCAGTTGCGTCCGGTTCCATTGTTTCAGCCTCTCCCTGTTCATCTGCCGTTGTTCCAGATGGTTGCGGTTTTTCTTCATCATCCTGTTTTCCTTCTTCTGTTACACGCTGCGGCATCGGGGCAGAGGAACGACCGCAGGCAATATCCACGATTTCCGGATCAGGGTTGGCATGATCAGTTTCAGTCAGTACTTTGTTCAGATATTCAGTGACGTGCGCGGGGGTGACCTCGATCCCAATTGGTGCTTCTTTCACGGACGCAACCACGATGGCGCGGGAATAATCCAGCCCGCCAGGCATGGTGATGAATTTGTCGCGGAAAACAGAAAAGGGCGGTTTATTTTCAGCGATAATTTCCTCAATGCGTTTAGCGTGTGCCGGATGAAGGTTATAGATGTCCACGTCCATTGAACGGGCCAGTACGCCAGTGGCTACATCGCGTGCCAGTGACGTCAGATCGTGGACGAAACCTTCGCCGCGATCGGTGAGGTTCCCGCCGCCAGCATTAGCACCGGAAGCCGTGCGAGTGATGCGTGAAACACGATTCCCTTTCCTCCATTCTTTTGTCAGAAGACCGCGATCAATGTGTTCGGTATCCAGCCAGGCTGAAATGAAATTCTTAAATTCATAGGGCTGATGTTTTTTCGTGATAGAGAAAACTGCCTTAATTGCATCAGTCAGGCGGAGCAGGGCGGCATTATCCAGAGTTGTCGGTTCTGCCATGCCGCGTATGGCCAACAGCAGATTCTGGACATAGCTGTTTTCCTGATCCATCTCAAGAGCAGTAATGTGTTCGCGTTGTTCACGGGTGGCATGATGCAGGTATTTCCGATCCCCGGCCGCATACGTAAAAATGTGCAGAAGACGCTGAGTGAACCGCAAAGTGGCTACAGAGACTTCACAATCCTGGCAATCCCCGTGGGCGTCTGCCTGCGCGTTTTCTTCCTGGCCTCCCGTCAGTTTTTCAGTTTCCTGAGCATTGTCCTGATAGTGAACGTCGTCTGGCGCTGCTCCTGGTTTTAGTTCCCAGGTCATGGAGTCTTTGCTGAGTTGATAGCGTTCACTCCAGGTAAAATCGATCTCACCTTCAGGGGGAAGGTCATTAACGACAGGAAAATTTGTGGCAACAGCTTTAAAATAGTTGCTCAGTTTTTTACCTGACTTAACGATCAGGTAGTCCAGAGTGGCACAGGTCGATTCAAAATCGTCACTTGCCCACAGGACGACGTCAGGTTCACCGGATGATTTTTTCGCTTTCCGTAACAGGAAGAGTGGTTTTGTGCTCATTGTTTTTTAACCTCAACTCAGATTAAAATTCGTTTTGTTCAGTGAATGATCTTGCCGGATACACACTGTTCATAGCCTGCGCCATACGCAGGCTATTTCTTTCAGATTTCACCTTTTAATTTCATTGCAATCAGAGTTGCCAGAAATTCGGCTTTTTTTTCTGTGGGCAGATTCTTTCCGATATGCACCAGGCTCATTTTTTTGACACCTTCGTGAAGTGTTTTAACGTTGCCTGATGGACCGTCGATATCAACTACAGTGAATGGGGTTTCTTTATTTTCTGTTTTAATCACGTAGCCAATACGCTTTCCTTCCAGATTAACCTCGTGAACAATGTCATCAGTAGTTACAATAGTGGTTTCATAATTAGTAATCATGTTTTTCTCCTTAATTAAGGTTGAGCGAATCCCTGCCATTGCTGGCATGAATTCAGTTTCGCATAGTCAGTTAATTAAAGTTCGTGTGCCATCTGGTCTTTTTCGGCACAGATTTCACTACAATATTTTTTCATTTCCGTCGTTGGTATAACTCCACGCATGAAATGAAGTGGTCTTTTAATGCTTTTGCTTTCTTCAACCCCTTTATTGCAAAGGTGGTAAGCACATTTTATTTTCTTAGTCATCACCATGACTCCGCCTTTACTGGTAAACCATCACGACCGAGGAAGACTTTAATCATGCAGTCAGAAATGCATGTTTTTGTAGTCAGGTTACGAATATAAAGTTTTCGCTTTTTAATATTGTTTGCCGAGGCGATATATGTCCGGCCTTCATGAAGAACATAATCACCAGGAGTCACACACTGACGTGGTATTTCATCAGTTCCGAAGTGATGTGCAATCATAATTATCTCCATTTTTACAAATGAACTTTGTTGATGCGGTGCCTGGTGCCTCCAGGTGACTGCAACCAGTTAACAATTACAGTCGGCTTTCCCACCCAAACCAATAAGGACTAACATGACTTTTAACTGTGCCGCGTGCGCTTAGCCGCATTCACCGCATCACAAAATTCACTTTAAAAAGGGCGGACATCAGTCGAACTTCAAGAAAAAACTGATGCCGCCAAGACTACACACAGCAGTGTTGTTATTTACAACCGGAGGCGCACTCCCACCATTTAAATTTAACAGACAAGACCGACTCTTTATGGATACCGGAAGTGCGCCTTCGTGTTGTGCCCGGTTTTATTTCACCACCTCCGGGCTTCGGTGGTCTCGGCTATACCCCTACAGCGAGAGCTTGTGTTAACATTTCAATACCCTTACAGTTGAGAATTATTGATATGTTGGATGTATTTACTCCATTGTTGAAACTTTTTGCTAACGAGCCACTCGAAAGACTTATGTATACGATTATCATTTTTGGTCTCACTCTCTGGCTGATACCGAAAGAGTTTACTGTCGAATTCAATGCTTATACTGAAATACCTTGGCTCTTTCAGATTATCGTTTTTGCCTTTTCTTTCGTGGTCGGCATTTCCTTCTCAAGATTGCGAGCGCATATTCAAAAGCATTATTCATTACTACCAGAGCAACGAGTATTGCTTCGTTTATCTGAGAAAGAAATCGCTGTATTTAAAGATTTCCTTAAAACAGGAAATCTTATTATCACTTCTTCTTGCCGTAACCCGGTTATGAAAAAATTAGAACGGAAGGGCATCATTCAACATCAGAGTGATAGCGCAAACTGTTCTTATTATCTCGTCACCGAAAAATACTCCCATTTTATGAAGTTATTCTGGAACAGCAGGAGTAGACGTTTTAATCGTTAGCTTACTGTGTGCTTCTCCAACCATCGGCGCGCACCAGTTTCGGTTTTAAATGTTTTGCTTTTGGTATACGTCATAGCAGTGAACGTTCCATCCTGGTTGGGGAACACGCCGCACACAAGGGATTCGTTATTGCCGAGGTCGATTTTTTGCATTTTTCGCACCTCACATCTTGTTGTTGCGGATAGAGGCTTCTGCCTGCCAGAGATCCCCGTCGTTGCTGCGTAAAGCCTGCACAGCCTGGCTGTAAGTGATGCCGCAACAATCCATCAAATACTGAACTACTTCGTAATGCACCATCTCATCTCTCCCCTTAACGCCGGGTGGCGGAACTGTTTGCTGAGAACACCGTGCGGTGTTTTGATGGCTAAAATTTAGAATAACCTAAGAATGATGGTCAAGTGTTTTGTGTAGAAAAACCTAAGTTTTTTGATGCAAAAAACACAACTGTTTGAAAATTTGTGTTTTTTATTACAGAGAGGGGGTAAAGAGGGGGGTTATTTATTTGTGCTTCTTTTGCGAGCTTTGAGTAGTTCTTCAAAAAGTTTGTTGAAATTCTCAACTCTGGCACGCATCTCTGACAATTGAGCTTTTTGCTCTGATTCAGGCAGTGCGTCGAACAGTTGAAGTAACTCTTTTTGCTCTTCTGTCAGATTGGTTGGTTGGTTCGCCGGGATCGGTTCGCCTGGTTGCTTATCTTCATCCCCAAAAAGAAGCCAGGTCGGTGAGCACTGAAGTGCCTGACTCAGCGCGAATAATCTCTTCCCCGCAGGCTGTGTTTCATCCCTTTCCCACTGAGAAATTGTTACGTGAGCCACTTTGACCAGCTTACCTAATGCGGCCTGGGACAGTTTTAATTTTTTACGCCTGTGTAAGAGGCGGGCACCGAAGGTTTCGTTTTTCATATTAGGTAATTCTAATTTTTCTTGACTTAGGTTTCTCTACAATCTAGTTTACTTAGGAAAATCTAAGGAGTTCGATATGTTGAAAACCGATGCTATAGCTTTTTTTGGCAGCAAAACGAAGCTCGCGAATGCTGCAGGGGTGAGGCTGGCAAGCATTGCTGCATGGGGGGAACTGGTTCCTGAAGGCCGCGCGATGCGCCTGCAGGAGGCATCCGGCGGGGAGCTTCAGTACGACCCCAACGTTTATGACGAATATCGTAAGGCAAAGCGAGCAGGGAAGGTGATTCATGAAAATCAGGCATGAGCACATCGAATCAGTGCTGTTAGCCCTGGCAGCCGAAAAAGGGCAGGCGTGGGTCGCTAACGCAATTACTGAAGAATATCTGCGCCAGGGGGGCGGCGAATTACCCCTGGTACCAGGCAAGGACTGGAACAATCAGCAGAATATCTATCACCGCTGGTTGAAAGGTGAAACGGAAGCGCAAAGGGAAAAAATTCAGAAACTGATCCCTGCAATTCTGGCAATCCTTCCGCGCGAGCTGCGCCACCGACTCAGCATCTTCGATACCTTGGAACGCCGTGCATTACTGGCGGCGCAGGAAGCGTTGAGTACGGCAATTGATGCGCATGATGATGCAGTCCAGGCCGTTTACCGGAAAGCGCATTTCAGCGGTGGTGGGTCGTCCGACGATTCTGTCATTGTTCATTAAGCAAAAGTTTTCATGCTGTTTGTGCTTATTCTAAGCAACCGGGCAGCATCATACGGGGCAATTATGGTCGCATTACCATACATGCAACTGTACATAGCTGATTACCTGGCTGACACCATGCATTTGTCAGCAGAGGAGCACGGTGCGTATTTGTTGCTGATGTTCAATTACTGGCAAACAGGAAAGCCAATACCCAAAAACAGGCTGGCAAAAATTGCCCGTCTGACTAACGAGCGATGGGCTGATGTTGAACCATCCTTGCGGGAGTTTTTTTGCGATAACGGCGAGGAATGGGTGCATCTTCGGATTGAGGAAGATCTGGCATCAGTCAGGGAAAAATTAACCAAAAAATCAGCCGCAGGAAAAGCATCTGTTCAGGCCAGAAGAAGCAGAAAGGAAGCAGATGTTCAAACAAAACAAGAGAGAAATTTAACAGGTGTTCAAACAGATGTTGAAGTGGTGTTTGAACATGATGTCAACACAAAGGCAACTAATAAAGATACAGATAAAGATCTAAAAACAGATCCCCCCCTAAATCCCCCCCGGGGGAATCGAGGTGGCAAAAAGTTTGACCCTCTGGATATTGCTTTGCCGAACTGGATTTCTGTCTCGCTTTGGCGTGAGTGGGTTGAATTTCGCCAGGCATTGCGTAAACCGATTCGAACGGAGCAGGGCGCTAACGGGGCGATACGGGAGCTGGAAAAATTCCGCCAGCAGGGTTTTTCACCTGAGCAGGTGATTCGACACAGCATCGCCAATGAATACCAGGGCTTGTTCGCGCCAAAAGGTGTTCGACCTGAGACGTTACTCCGACAGGTTAACACCGTCTCGTTACCGGATAGTGCGATCCCGCCAGGCTTCAGGGGGTAACTGACCATGAAAAATATTGCGGCAGGAGGCATTCTTGAACGTATCCGCAGACTGGCCCCGCCACATGTAACCGCCCCATTCAAAACGGTAGCGGAGTGGCGCGAGTGGCAACTTTCCGAAGGCCAGAAACGTTGTGAGGAGATCAACCGTCAGAATCGTCAGTTGCGGGTGGAAAAAATTCTGAATCGCTCTGGCATCCAGCCATTGCACCGCAAATGCTCGTTTGCGAATTACCAGGTGCAGAACGACGGTCAGCGATACGCGTTGAACCAGGCGAAATCTATCGCTGATGAACTGATGACCGGGTGTACAAATTTTGCGTTCAGCGGAAAACCTGGTACCGGAAAAAACCATCTGGCGGCGGCTATCGGGAATCGCCTGCTGAAAGATGGCCAGACAGTGATTGTGGTTACCGTGGCTGATGTCATGAGTGCTCTACACGCCAGCTATGACGACGGGCAATCAGGCGAAAAATTTTTGCGGGAACTGTGCCAAGTGGATCTGCTGGTTCTTGATGAAATTGGCATTCAGCGCGAGACAAAAAACGAGCAGGTGGTGCTGCACCAGATTGTTGATCGCCGGACAGCGTCGATGCGCAGCGTGGGGATGCTGACAAACCTGAACTATGAGGCCATGAAAACATTGCTCGGCGAGCGGATTATGGATCGCATGACCATGAACGGCGGGCGATGGGTGAATTTTAACTGGGAGAGCTGGCGTCCGAATGTCGTCCAGCCAGGAATTGCGAAGTGATTTTTACCGGGAGGAAATTTTAATGGAAACCGTTTTTGATGCACTGAAAGCAATGGGAAAAGCCACGTCGGTAGAACTGGCTGCGCGACTTGATATCAGTCGTGAAGAAGTGCTGAACGAGCTGTGGGAACTTAAAAAGGCTGGCTTCGTTGATAAAAGCGTATACACCTGGCGTGTGGCTGATAACAACGTTCAGCAGGAACAGCCAGAGCAGGCAGAACTGCCGGAAGAAACCACCACGGCAACAGTAGCGAAAATCTCAGAGTGCGATTTAACCGCGACGATTGAACAACGTGGCCCACAAACGGCGGATGAACTGGCTACGTTTTTCGGCACCACATCACGCAAAGTGGCTTCAACGCTGGCAATGGCAATCAGCAAAGGCCGTCTGATTCGCGTTAATCAGAACGGTAAATTTCGTTACTGCATGCCGGGAGATGATTTACCAGCAGAGCCGAAAGCTGCATCGGTAACGGAAACTGATGGTAAAGCCTTTCCTCAACCAGCAGGTGTTGCGTTACCGGGACAGGAAGCTGCAACACAGGAAGATATTAAAACAGAAACTGTGGCGGACATTGTGCAGTCGTTGCCATCGTTTACCGAAACGCGAGCGGATGACCTCGTTCTGCCATCGCTGCATATGGCAAACCGCGAACTGCGTCGGGCGAAAAATCATGTCCAGAAGTGGGAGCGTGTCTGCGCCGCGCTGCGGGAGCTGAACAAGCACCGGGATATTGTTCGACAGATTACTGATTCTTCTCGCTGTGTTGCATCGGAAAAGTGATTGCCGGAGGCGCTTATGGCAAAAGTATTTACACAAGAAGAGCGGGAAAAAATTAAGGGGCAGGTTGTTGAACTCGTGCGCCAGAGTGGGCGCGAGACGTTACGACAACTGGAAACCAAGACAGGTGCGACAAGATATTTAATGCGCGTTCTTGCAAGAGAGCTGGTTGCCAGTGGTGATTTATACAACTCCGGCTACGGGTTATTTCCGTCTGAACAGGCACGTAAGGACTGGATAAAGGCCCGCAAAAAGATGTCGAAAGCAGCAGTGAAAAAAAAGAGCGACCCGGACTTGGTTTATTCATTACCCGACGGAGAAATACGCCGCTACGACAGGCGTATGAACATAATTTGCCGTGAGTGCCGGAAAAGCGAAGCTATGCAGCGTGTACTGGCTTTCTGGAAGGGAAATTTTCAGGAGGTTACGTGGTGAGTGTGGTGGTGTTAATCAAAATCTTGGCATTAGATATTGCTTTTGTTGTTTCTACATTTGGAGCGATTGCATTTATTCTATGGGAAAATCCTTTCAGACTCATTAAAAATTTGTTTGTGATTAGAATCTTAATTACAGCGATTGTTGGTGTGTTAATTATTTCATCTCCTTTTCTTTTATGTGGGTAAGTATGAATAAGATTAACGAATTGCTGGTAATACGTGATGAATATGGCTGCTGGACGCATCCTGAATATGAAAAATTCTGTGATGGTAGGGAATATATTTCAACGGAAGAGTTTAATGCCTGGATGGAGGAAAATAATCTTCAATACGTCCTCTGCTTCAGAGACGAAGGATGTGCTGACCTTGATGCGTGTGATGCTGATATTTCTGCATGGGAACCGGAACGACCAGAGGGCGATGGTTGGTTTATTGGTTCGATACATGACACCGAAGACGGCCCTGTTTGTGTATGGCTGAGAAATAAGGCTGAAACATAAAGGCGATAAACCACCTGACAATAAAACACTGAAAATTTAAATCAGAAGTGATTTTTATTAAATCCTTAACCGGAGGGATTCCTGCACCCTCAAATCATCAGGAGGCCGCCCGAAAGGGCGGTAAGAAATGACCACCTTATTTAGAAAAGAATATCCGCGAAGAAGTCGAACAACAGAATTCCTGTTTCTCATTCTGTTTATCGTATTGATGATACCGATATCCCCGTTAATTCTGGTATGGGGAATCGGGAAAATAATTGAACCAGTTATTGAATTGTATAACGACGTGGTATGGGCGTCGTTTAACGCACTACACAATAAAATTAATCCGTATAAGGAAAACTGAAATGACTGAATTAACCAAAGAACAATTAGTCGAAGAAGCTAAATTAAAAATAGCGATTGCGAAATGCCACCCAAATTCAGGGATGGCACAGGTAGAGGGTGAGTTATTCAAAATTGCACTGGCATCACTGGAAGCAGAGCCAGTGGCGTGGAAGGCAACCTTCACGCAAATTGACAATGAATATAATACGTTCACTGCTCTGTATTCTGACAAAGCAGAAGCCGAACGGTGGGTGCGACTGCATGAAATAGGTGACTTTCGGGCAGAAATAACACCGCTTTACGCAGCGCCGCCAGCGATGGTAGTGCCTGATGAAATGGATTTGCTTACCTGTCATCTCGACGGTGTAACTGAAACATATGCTGATGGCTGGAACGCCTGCCGCGTCGCCATGCTTCAGGCCGGAAACTTTTGGGAAAATAAGAATTCGTCAACCAACAATTTTCGGGAAATCTCGGAAACGTCAACCAGCTCTCCGGGAACTCTGGCTGGCTGGGTAAGCTGTAGTGATGCAGTTCCTGCGGAATACTGCGATGTGATTCTTCGCGATGATCTCGGGAATGTATTCCCCGGTTCCTGGGATAAGGTTTTTTGCCCCATTCGTGGCGGGAATAAGATGGCTTTTGTGGACAAAGACGGCATCGAAGTAGAGAGCTCAACTCACTGGATGCCGCTACCGGAACCACCGCAGGAGGTGAATCAATGACCTGGCCTGAGGCATTCACCACGGTAGGAATCGCAATGGCGGTGGCACTGGTTGTGTATTCGATTTGCCGCTGGGGATAAAAACTGTCAAATAGAAAAGCCCCGATAGCCGGGGCTAAATTTATCTACGATTCACATTTTGTGCATTTTGGAATTGGGAAGGCTTTTGCTTTCACTGGGTATACGCGTTTTCCTGATTCATCGTGATAGAAGCGACGGAACAAAATTTCGCAAGGTTCTCCACATTTACTGCATATTTTTTTATTAACAGTCTTTTCCATAAAAGAGTTCCTGTATAAAAACACAAACTGTATTCCTGTTCAGTATTGCGTTTATCTACAGACCTGATACCCTTGCACATGTCTTTTCTGTGTGCTAAAGGGTGTCAGATCATTACGATCAACCTCCTTATCAATCACACTAGTTGTGATGCTGTAACATCACAATCTCTATAGCCCCTTGCATCTTGAGTTTTCAGGACAAGGGGTTTTCTATGCTCATAACCGAGACCATCTGATCCTGGCGTAAACAAGTCCGTGGTGCAACCCCTTGCAAGCATGTAACTCATTGAAAAATGATCATTTTATCTGTTGACACGGAATAACAAACTGTCATTGTGCGGCTATGGCAAGTGGCAAATGCTTATAAATCATATGGATATAAATAGTACAGAAAGAGTTGTTTTCTCTAGGATATGAGTATGCGTCTAATGCTGATTGGTTGAATTTTGTTCTTGTTTTAAAGGGGAAGAGTTTAAAGTGTTGGCAGTGATGTATTGGATAGTTAGAATTGCTGCGGGTGCTTGAGGCTATCTGCCTCGGGCATGCCACCAAAGGCAGATAGAGAAAAGCCCCAGTTAACATTACGCGTCCGGCAAGACGCTTAACATTAATCTGAGGCCAATTTCATGCTTTGCACATGTAGGTTAGCCTCTTACGTGCCGAAAGGCAAGGAGATGTATGGGTCCACCACATATTGCAATTTTTGTTCTCTCTTAAAATATATTCCACGGGTGTCATTAGCGCGAGCGCCTTATGGGGCCTTTTGCTGTTATACAGCACCAGATATTCCGCCAGCTTCTGA
>OLIF01000164.1_pt1 | contig 14827 bp, 20 predicted proteins | sample 1609681 | NCBI WGS metagenome assembly OLIF01 (sample SAMEA4350143, study PRJEB24818) | metagenome | biome: human; feature: gut; material: faeces | place: Denmark | collected 2013-09 | reverse complement strand
CTTCCTGTCATGGGCGGCAGACCTCTAAATCGAGCACAGGCTCTGGCGAAGATCGCAGAAATTAAAGCTAAGTTCGGACTGAAAGGAGCAAGTGTATGACGGGCAAAGAGGCAATTATTCATTACCTGGGGACGCATAAGAGCTTCTGTGCACAGGACGTTGCCGCGGTAACAGGCGCAACCGTAACCAGCATAAATCAGGCTGCGGCTAAAATGGCGCGGGCAGGAATCCTGGTCGTTGATGGTAAGGTCTGGCGAACGGTGTATTACCGGTTCGCTACCAGAGAAGAACGGGAAGGAAAGGTGAGCACGAATCTGATTTTTAAGGAGTGTCGCCAGAGTGCCGCGATGAAACGGGTATTGAGGGTATATAAAAGAACATCAATGGGAACACAATGATGAAACAGGTGAGTTGAGTTCAAACTGTAGTACAATTCTCTCCAGTTTGAACAGGAAAGAATATGCTATGAACCCTTATATTTATCTTGGTGGTGCAATACTTGCAGAGGTTATTGGTACAACCTTAATGAAGTTTTCAGAAGGTTTTACACGGTTATGGCCATCTGTTGGTACAATTATTTGTTATTGTGCATCATTCTGGTTATTAGCTCAGACGCTGGCTTATATTCCTACAGGGATTGCTTATGCTATCTGGTCAGGAGTCGGTATTGTCCTGATTAGCTTACTGTCATGGGGATTTTTCGGCCAACGGCTGGACCTGCCAGCCATTATAGGCATGATGTTGATTTGTGCCGGTGTGTTGGTTATTAATTTATTGTCACGAAGCACACCACATTAAAATAATTTGTTTCTAAACGACTAAAATATGGAGGCTCTTATATTTATATGAGCCTCGTTTTATGCTTTTTGTTAATGTCTTTATTTTTTATGTATTCTTTTGTGCTTTCAAGATTATGGCGTAAGAAAATTGCAATACGATTATTGTTGTATATTCAAGATAATGTGACCTTAATTGTCTTTTTAAATAAAAATTAAACAAAAATTATATCCCACCACTAAGGTTTATAAAAGCATACGTTAGCAGGTGTCACCATGAAAAAAGCCATAGCATATATGCGATTTTCATCACCAGGTCAGATGTCTGGTGACTCATTAAACCGACAGAGAAGACTTATTGCTGAATGGTTAAAGGTAAATAGTGATTATTATCTTGATACCATAACATATGAAGATTTAGGATTAAGTGCATTCAAAGGAAAGCATGCACAATCAGGAGCTTTTTCGGAATTTTTAGATGCTATAGAGCATGGTTATATATTGCCAGGAACTACATTGTTAGTTGAAAGTCTGGACAGACTTTCAAGAGAAAAAGTCGGTGAAGCGATTGAACGTCTGAAATTGATTTTGAATCACGGTATTGATGTTATAACTCTTTGCGACAATACAGTCTATAATATTGACTCTTTGAATGAGCCATATTCATTAATAAAAGCCATACTTATAGCACAAAGGGCAAATGAAGAAAGCGAGATAAAGTCAAGTCGGGTTAAATTATCATGGAAGAAAAAACGGCAGGATGCACTGGAATCAGGTACGATTATGACGGCGTCTTGTCCGAGATGGCTCTCCTTAGATGACAAAAGAACGGCTTTTGTTCCAGACCCCGACAGGGTGAAAACTATTGAGCTAATTTTTAAACTCAGGATGGAAAGGCGCTCATTGAATGCAATAGCCAAGTATTTAAATGATCATGCTGTAAAGAATTTCTCAGGAAAAGAAAGTGCATGGGGACCTTCTGTAATTGAAAAATTATTAGCGAATAAAGCTCTGATAGGTATATGCGTACCTTCATATCGTGCAAGAGGGAAAGGGATAAGTGAAATCGCTGGCTATTATCCCAGAGTCATATCAGATGATTTGTTTTACGCTGTACAGGAAATTCGGTTGGCACCTTTTGGTATTAGCAATAGTAGCAAGAATCCTATGCTAATAAATCTACTTCGAACAGTTATGAAGTGTGAGGCTTGTGGTAATACCATGATTGTTCATGCGGTATCTGGAAGTTTGCATGGCTATTATGTTTGTCCGATGAGAAGATTACATCGATGTGACAGGCCATCAATAAAAAGAGATTTGGTTGATTATAATATCATTAATGAATTGCTTTTTAATTGTAGCAAAATTCAACCAGTTGAAAACAAGAAAGATGCTAATGAAACTTTAGAGTTAAAAATTATTGAGCTTCAGATGAAAATTAATAATTTAATCGTTGCATTGTCTGTCGCGCCTGAAGTTACCGCTATAGCAGAGAAAATAAGACTATTAGATAAGGAATTACGAAGGGCTTCGGTATCATTGAAAACTTTGAAGAGTAAAGGTGTAAATTCATTCAGTGATTTTTATGCTATTGACTTAACCAGTAAAAATGGACGAGAGTTATGCCGTACACTTGCCTATAAAACATTCGAAAAAATCATAATTAATACGGATAATAAAACCTGTGATATCTATTTTATGAATGGCATTGTTTTTAAACACTATCCTTTAATGAAAGTAATATCCGCCCAGCAGGCGATAAGTGCTCTCAAATATATGGTTGATGGTGAGATTTATTTCTAAATAATGATCTCGGATTTTAAGTTATGCTATGGTGATAAAGTGCAAGACAGAATTAATTATCTTTGACGAAACTTAATGGGTAATTACTTTGTTTGCTCCCACAAGCGAGTTTTGTACGGCTGTATTGGGGTAGTAAATGAGCTATACAATCTTAATCATTTGTTAGGTGAGAACTCTTGGTCGCAGATTCAAATACTGAAAATACGTGACAAATTATTATGAGCAAAATGGTGTATGTCACGTATTTTGAATGGTAGGTTAAAAAATAACACCGACTTTCGTAGGTATTACTAATAATAAAGCAGAGTTTTTAGATAGTATCAATGTGCTTTGTGTATATTGTGGCAAATAATTGGGTTGGGGGTACAATTGTGATTGCTTTTGCATAAACATTGCGCCTTTATGCATAATGAGATAAAGGAATATCAAATAAAATAACGACAGGTCATAACAAAGAGGTTTTTATGAAAACACTTATCGTTTCAACTGTATTGGCATTCATAACATTTTCTGCGCAGGCTGCAGCATTTCAGGTCACTAGTAATGAAATAAAAACAGGAGAGCAACTTACAACGTCTCATGTCTTTTCTGGATTTGGGTGTGAAGGTGGTAATACATCGCCCTCATTAACCTGGTCTGGTGTTCCTGAAGGTACCAAAAGCTTTGCCGTAACTGTATATGATCCAGATGCACCTACAGGCAGTGGTTGGTGGCATTGGACTGTTGTTAATATTCCAGCAACAATAACATATTTGCCCGTTGATGCAGGGAGACGTGATGGAACAAAACTGCCGACTGGTGCTGTTCAAGGCCGAAATGATTTTGGCTATGCTGGGTTTGGTGGCGCATGTCCTCCTAAAGGAGATAAACCACATCATTACCAGTTTAAAGTATGGGCTCTAAAAACTGAAAAGATTCCTGTAGATTCTAACTCCAGCGGAGCGTTAGTTGGTTATATGCTTAATGCTAATAAAATCGCAACCGCTGAGATAACACCAGTTTATGAGATAAAGTAGGGTGAGAGTATGCTGGCAAGAGGTAAGACTAACTTAAAGATCGAAGAAATACGGATGCATAAAAATCATGAGATTCATAGGGTTAAGCCTCTTATGCCAGCTTTGTGTCGTATCCGTCAGGGAAAGAAAGTTATCAATTGGGAAACGCATACTTTAACTGTTGATAATAATCAAATAATATTATTTCCTTGTGGTTATGAATTTTATATTGAGAATTATCCTGAAGCAGGGCTTTATCTTGCAGAAATGCTTTACTTACCCATTGATTTAATTGAGAGTTTCCAAAAACTTTATACGGTAACTGATCAAATACGTAACAAAACAAGTTTCTTTTTACCTCAGAATCCTGAGTTAATATATTGTTGGGAGCAACTAAAAACATCTGTTTCCCGAGGCTTCTCAACTAAAATTCAGGAGCACTTAGCAATGGGCGTTCTACTTTCGTTAGGAGTGAATCATGTTAATCATTTACTTTTATCATATAGTAAACAATCATTGATAAGTCGTTGTTATAACCTGCTGCTATCCGAACCCGGCACAAAATGGACAGCAAACAAGGTTGCTCGATATCTCTACATTTCTGTTTCTACATTACATCGCCGTCTAGCAAGCGAGGGGGTAAGTTTCCAAAGTATACTGGACGATGTGAGGTTAAATAATGCGTTGTCTGCTATACAAACGACGGTAAAACCTATAAGCGAGATTGCCAGAGAAAATGGTTATAAGTGTCCTTCTCGTTTTACTGAAAGATTTCATAATCGTTTTAATATAACACCAAGAGAGATAAGAAAAGCTTCCAGAGAGTAAAAGTGTTTTAAGAAGGAGCAATTCTATCGATTTTGATTTTGGGAAATCAACACGGCATAATTATGTCACCGGAGCCTGAACAACTCCGGTGACTTCTGCGCTAAACGGGGACGTTTATGCGCACATACAATCCAAACTCTCTTCTCCCTTCACAGATGCAGAAATGCACCTGCAATTCTTTGCATCCAGCGTTTGACCTCTGCGGAGGTGAAGCGTGAACCTCTCACAAGACGGCATCAAATTACATCGCGGCAACTTCACCGCTATCGGTCGGCAGATCCAGCCTTATCTGGAGGAGGGCAAATGCTTTCGCATGGTGCTTAAACCGTGGCGTGAGAAACGCAGTCTTTCCCAGAATGCACTCAGCCACATGTGGTACAGCGAAATCAGTGAATACCTCATCAGCAGGGGTAAAACGTTCGCCACTCCAGCTTGGGTAAAAGATGCTCTCAAACACACATATCTCGGTTATGAAACCAAAGACCTGGTTGATGTCGTAACCGGTGATATCACCACTATCCAGTCGTTACGCCATACCTCCGATCTTGATACCGGAGAGATGTATGTCTTCCTGTGTAAGGTTGAAGCCTGGGCGGTGAATATTGGCTGCCACCTGACTATTCCGCAGAGCTGCGAGTTCCAGCTGCTCCGCGACAAGCAGGAGGCGTAATGGCTACACCGCTTATTCGTGTCATGAACGGACACATCTAGAGAGTATCAAATCGTCGTAAGCGTAAGCCTGAGCTGAAGCCATCCGAAATACCAACACTGCTCGGATATACCGCTAGCCTGGTTGATAAAAAATGGTTGCGACTGGCAGCAAGGAGGAATCATGGCTGATTTGAGAAAAGCAGCGCGTGGTCGGGAATGCCAGGTAAGAATCCCTGGCGTATGTAATGGCAATTCTGAAACGTCTGTACTGGCACATATCCGGCTGGCTGGATTGTGCGGTACCGGTATCAAACCGCCAGACCTGATTGCCACCATTGCATGTTCTGCCTGCCACGACGAAATCGACCGCCGCACACATTTTGTCGATGCTGCATATGCAAAAGAATGCGCGCTGGAAGGTCTGGCGAGAACACAGGTTATCTGGCTGAAAGAGGGGGTTATTAAGGCGTGAATACCTACAGCATCACATTACCCTGGCCTCCGAGCAATAATCGCTATTACCGCCATAATCGCGGGCGCACGCACGTCAGCGCAGAGGGGCAGGCATACCGCGATAACGTCACCCGAATCATTAAAAACGCAATGCTGGATATCGGCCTGGCTATGCCAGTGAAAATCCGTATTGAGTGCCACATGCCGGATCGCCGTCGCCGTGACCTGGATAATCTGCAAAAAGCCGCTTTTGACGCACTCACCAAAGCAGGTTTATGGCTGGATGATTCTCAGGTCGTTGATTACCGCGTTGTGAAGATGCCCGTTACCAAAGGTGGGAGGCTGGAACTGACCATCACCGAAATGGGGAATGAATGATGTTTGAGTTTTATATGGCAGAACTTCTTCGCCACCGCTGGGGTCGTCTGCGCTTATATCGTTTCCCCGGTTATGTTTTGACCGATTACCGAATACTGAAGAATTACGCCAAAACACTGACAGGAGCAGGAGTATGAAGTCAGAGATAACAATCAACTAATACTGTTTTGTTGATTTTTGCTTGTAATTGGCGTTCTGGTCTGAGTTTTGTGGAGTAAGTTGATGCGTGATATTCAGATGGTTCTTGAGCGTTGGGGAGCGTGGGCGGCTAATAATCATGAAGATGTGACCTGGTCGTCCATTGCCGCCGGTTTTAAGGGATTAATTCCTTCAAAAGTAAAATCTCGCCCACAATGTTGTGACGATGACGCGATGATCATTTGCGGGTGCATGGCCCGTCTGAAAAAGAACAACAGCGATTTGCATGATTTATTGGTGGACTATTATGTCGGCGGCATGACTTTTATGGCGCTTGCACGTAAGCATGGGCGATCTGATTGTTGGGTTGGCAGGATGCTCCAGAAAGCTGAGGGCGTAGTGGAGGGTATGCTGATGGTGTTGGATCTCCGATTGGAGATGGATGCTGATTGTTCGAAATAATTAAAGGAAAAGTTGCTGTCTGATTCTCATTAGTCTAACATTTTAAATGTTGGAATCGCAACGTAGTTATTGTCATATAACAGCTTGTTTCCTGATTTAGCCAGTCTCCCCAAAGGCTGGTTTTTTCTAATAAGTATTATTTCGGGTAGGGATTTTATTGTTTAACCCATAATAATTCATTGACATTGAATCCCAACTTTTGAGCGGTTCGCACATAGTCTGCTTTTACTTTATCTGGAATAGTTGGGGTCCTTGCCAGAATCCATAGGTATTCTCTGTTCGGACCACTGACAAGAGCATACTTATACTCATCATCCAGTTTGATTACATTATAGCCACCATAGAAGGGGCCAAAAAACGAAACCTTCAACGCTGCAGTTTTAGTATCTCCAGTAAAGTATGCTTTACCTTCGCTCTCGCTCCATTTATTTTTCGTTGGATCGTATCCACGGTTAAGTACACGAATCCCTCCGTCGTTCCGTTTTCCATAAGTAGCGCTGACCTGTTCCAGACCACGTTCGAACCGGTTCTCGAGGCGAGCTATTTCATACCATTTTCCGAGGTAGCGGTTGGCGTCAAAATTTGTAATCGGCTGCACACCTTTAGGTGGTGTCGGGGCCTTACATGCTATAAGAGTGAAAGAGAGCGCAATGCCAGTCAACACAGGCCATAACTTCATAATAAATCCTGTACTTTTGATAGTTGAGAGTAAGTATGAAAGATAGATGATTACGACCGATCACTAAAAGAACTTTCATACTATATTAGGAATAGTCCATAACAGAAAAATTGTCAGTGATGACGCCAGAAAGGCAATTTATTCCGTGCACTACACAGTTTATGTGTTAATGAATTAGTCAAGGGGGAGAATATGATAAAAAAACCTGTGATTGGAATCAGCGGTTGTTTGGCCGGTTCTGCTGTTCGTTTTGATGGTGGTCACAAAAGAGCTGACTTTTTAATGGACAAATTAGTGGAATGGGTAACATTCAGACCAGTATGTCCGGAAATGGCTATAGGGCTGCCAGTTCCGCGTCCTGCTCTACGTCTTGTGCGCTCGACGCAAGGAAATATACGGATGTGTTTCAGCCACGACCAGAATGAGGATGTGACAGAGAGAATGACAGAGTTTAGTCGTTCTTATATGGACAAATTAAAGGATGTATCGGGGTTTGTGGTTTGTGCTAAATCTCCCAGCTGTGGCATGGAGCGCGTGCGTGTCTATGATGAAAATGGTAATCGAGGTCGTAAAGATGGAGTGGGACTATTTACGAGCACTTTGATGGAAAAGTTTTCCTGGCTACCGGTTGAAGAGGATGGGCGATTACATGATCCAGTGCTTCGTGAGAATTTTGTTGAAAGAGTTTTTGCTTTGCATGAGCTCAATCACCTTTACAAGGAGAAATTATCAAGAAGAGAGTTATTAGCTTTTCATAGTCGTTATAAGCTTCAGTTGTTGGCGCATAGTCAGGCAGGCTATAAAGATATGGGGCCATTTGTGGCTGCAATACACGAGTGGGCGGACCTTGAATCATACTTTGAGGTGTATCGTGATAAGCTGATGGCGATTCTCAGAAAACCTGCATCACGTAAAAATCACACGAATGTGCTGATGCATATACAGGGGTATTTTAGTAACTACTTAAGTACACGCCAGCGTAAAGAGTTGAGCGAGGTTATACTTAACTATCGTTCTGGCACATTGCCTCTTCTTGCGCCGTTGACTCTGCTGAAGCATTATTTGGGTGAGTATCCTAATGATTACTTGCTTACACAGAATTACTTCGATCCCTATCCGGACGAACTGGCTCTAAGACTGATGGTAAATTAATTGTATGCGATATCATCCAAAAGGATGAGTTCCTGCATGCAGGATATTTACAATCGTAAAAACTACACTATGATACCCAGAGTGTCAGTTTGTATAAAAACTCTGTTTACGCTGAACAAACCATTGAGATGCAATTTAAATTTGGTAAACATGCCAGTCAAAATATATAATATTATGATTCCACGCAGCTATATATAATATAACAGATTGGTTTAATAATTTGTTTTTGTGAGTTAAATACATGATTTTATACTTGTGATGCAATGAGATTTTCCTTATTGTTGAACTGGCGAATATTGATTTTCCACCTATACTTACCTGGTGTAACCCCAATGATATCAGGTGGATAATATGCCATACATATGTTCTATCATTTTGGTGTTGAACTCGTTTGATGTCCGAATTGGTAAAGAAGATATTTTGTTTAAAAAAGGAAGTGCTGTTCTCATTGATTACAATTTAAAAGATTTTTTTTATCAAATATAGATCATGTAATGATCGTAGATGTTGAAGAGAAAACAGTTAATGATTTCTTTAAAAGCAACACACTCTCACCTTTTTCTGTAAGAAGGTTTTATCCGGCATACTTGATGGTGGAATGTGAAGATTTTTCATTGTTAAAGAACTTGATTGCATGCTTGAATTGTGATGGCAGAACTGTGGATGTTGTTAGAAATCAAATATCACTTGCATGTCTTGCTATCTTATCTTCAGAGAAAATAGTGCAAAGTTTTTTATTTGGATGTCTTAATAGTTTAGGAAGTAAAGTTAAGGCTATTATTCACACGGATATATCTGCAGCATGGAGACTTTGTGATATATCTTCAAGGCTGTATCTGAGTGAAAGTCTGTTAAAAAGAAAATTAAAGCACGAAGGCTTATCATTTAGTAAATTAATTCTTGAAGAGCGAATGGTGATGGCGGAAAGGTTATTAAGCTACAATTTATATTCTGTTGGAAAAGTTGCTGAGATATGCGGTTATGAAAACACGTCATATTTTGTAAGTGTTTTCAGAAGATATTTTGGTGTTTCTCCCCATCAATATTCATCAAGATTTTTTTTAGAAAAAGAAATGATGTAACGTGATGCGTTTTAATGATTTTGTAATTTTCGTATTTGATAATTGTATGATGCTTTCAGCTACGCCAGAATAATCGCTGGCGTTTTTCTTTTTGAATAGATGTTCAAGCCTTACGCTAATGTAACTTCTATACCTTTCCCTCTTCGTTCCGAACCGTGTACACCATCCGTTATTTGCGGAGGTGAGGCTATGAAATCCATGGACAAGTTAACAACGGGCATTGCCTACGGCACCTCCGCAGGCAGTGCTGGCTACTGGTTTTTACAGTGGTTGGATCAGGTCAGTCCATCACAGTGGGCTGCGATTGGGGTGCTTGGAAGCCTTGTGTTGGGCTTTCTCACCTATCTGACAAATCTGTATTTCAAAATCAGAGAAGACAGACGAAAGGCTGCGAGAGGTGAATAATGCCTCCATCATTACGAAAAGCCGTTGCTGCTGCTATTGGTGGCGGGGCTATTGCTATAGCATCTGTGTTAATCACTGGCCCAAGTGGTAACGATGGTCTGGAAGGTGTCCGCTACATACCATACAAAGATATTGTTGGTGTATGGACTGTATGTCACGGGCATACAGGAAAAGACATCATGCTCGGTAAAACGTATACCAAAGCAGAATGCAAAGCACTCTTGAATAAAGACCTTGCCACGGTCGCCAGACAAATTAACCCGTACATCAAAGTCGATATACCGGAAACAACGCTCGGCGCTCTTTACTCGTTCGTCTACAACGTGGGTGCTGGCAATTTCAGAACATCGACGCTTCTTCGCAAAATAAACCAGGGCGATATCAAAGGCGCATGTGACCAGGTACGTCGCTGGACATACGCTGGCGGAAAGCAATGGAAAGGGCTGATGACTCGTCGTGAGATTGAGCGTGAAGTCTGTTTGTGGGGGCAGCAATGAGCAGGTTAACCGCGATTATCTCCGCTCTGGTTATCTGCATCATCGTCTGTCTGTCATGGGCTGTTAATCATTACCGTGATAACGCCATTACCTATAAAGAACAGCGCGATAAAGCCACGTACATCATCGCTGACATGCAGAAGCGTCAACGTGATGTAGCAGAACTCGATGCCAGATACACAAAGGAGCTTGCTGATGCTAACGCGACTATCGAAAGTCTACGTGCTGATGTTTTTGCTGGGCGTAAGCGCCTGCAAGTCGCCGCCACCTGTGCAAAGTCAACGACCGGAGCCAGCAGCATGGGCAATGGAGAAAGCCCAGGACTTACAGCAGATGCTGAACTCAATTATTACCGTCTCCGAAGTGGAATAGACAGGATAACCGCGCAGGTTAACTACCTGCAGGAGTACATCAGGACGCAATGCATGAATTGAAAGGAGGGTATTGTGCGGGAAGAACAGCGCAAGCTACTCGATCCCATTAATCGCCTGTAGCAACGGGGTTATGCATCCGTCACCACATTAATGAGCCTCGCGATGCGGGGCTTTTTTTACATCTGAATTTCACAGCGTATCGCAGCGCGTAACAATCCCGAGTCTTTCAGAAAGCTGAGCCTGAGAACTGCCGTATAGGTGAGGACCTCTCGGGGACGGCTTTTCTGTGCGAACAGGCTCAACTTTCTAAAGGAAATACCGACATGAACAAATCATTAACCGTTCTTCCTTCTGGCGAATACCCGACCATGAGCAGTCTTGAGATGGTGGATTACATTAATGCTGATCGGAAATCCAAAGCGGAGGCGGAGGGGCTTGCGTTCCCCTGTAAGAAATATCGCAAACTCGAACACCGCAGTTTCATGAAGAAAGTACCCAAGGTTCTCGGGGATGCAGCTGCAAAATTTTTTGCAACTGATACCTATATCAACGGAACAGGTGGTGTTGTGGAGAGGGATATTTGCAATTTTCCCAAGCGTGAAGCTTGCCTCATGGCAATGAGCTACAGCTATGAGCTTCAGGCGCAGGTGTATGACCACATGACTGAGCTTGAGGGTGGGAAGGACATTAACCTCCTCGATTTCTCTGGCCTGACCGATATGGCAATCAGCGAAATGCAAAACCGTGTCGCGGCTGCTGAGAAGTTCTCATTTGAAATGCACGGTCAAGCAGGTAGCGCTCTCATGACTCGTCGGAAGAAAGAGAAGAAGGCCATTAAAAAGGCTGAGCAGCTTGTGAAGGATCTGATTCAGTTCAAGCTATGTGACATGGGGGATTTCCCTGATGGTAAACCAGCATGACTCCGATTGATTTCATACATAAAAATGTAACAACCGAGTTAATAAAGCTTGGATACGACCAAAACGCGGCTATGACTGGCGCTGACATGGCGGTGGAACATTACCGCCGTTGTTCACAAGCCAGCAGAAAAGGCCGAATTTTCGATGACTGCCTGTACATTGCAAAACAGTGGGCAGGTAAACAGAAAGGGAAAAAATGACAGTCTGAGAGCCACTTTCACAACGGCTCTCCATTACAAAGCCCATCTACTGGTGGACTTGACAATGGCTTATACCCTACACGGGATAACTTAACTGATATCCCTTTTAACGGATAAAGGTATTCAAGCCTGACACATCATGCGCTGTATCGTCGCTGTATTTCCGCATTAACCATGACCGTAGCCCGACGGGGAATTCCTTCTGCGCGAGTGTGCGGGAATAATCAAAAACGATGCACACCGGTTTTTTACCGCGTTTATGATACGCGGGTTTGTCCCTCATGCTCGCCAGTCCTGTGCGGGGGTGGAAGAAACAGGACGTGTATTCAGGTCTGTGTGACTGTGTTCGCACGACTTTTGTCGTTCAGCTATTAAATCCCATTACGAAGTAGACCAGAACGGCCAACGGGTCCTTTCCGGCGATCTGACAGGCTACGGGGCGGAAGGCGCGCGGGTTTTCGCTATTTATGAAAATTTTCCGGTTTAAGGCGTTTCCGTTCTTCTTCTCCGTAACGTCATGTTTTTATTTAAAACACCCTCTGAAAAGAAAGGAAACGACAGATGCTTAAAACGGGCTTTTTGGCCTTTGTCGTTTCCTTTCTCTGTTTTTGTCCGTGGAATGAACAATGGAAGTCAACAAAAAGCAGCTGGCTGACATTTTCGGTGCGAGTATCCGTACCATTCAGAACTGGCAGGAACAGGGAATGCCCGTTCTGCGAGGCGGTGGCAAGGGTAATGAGGTGCTTTATGATTCTGCCGCCGTCATAAAATGGTATGCCGAAAGGGATGCTGAAATTGAGAACGAAAAGCTGCGCCGGGAAGTTGAAGAACTGCGGCAGGCCAGCGAGACAGATCTCCAGCCAGGGACTATTGAGTACGAACGCCATCGACTTACGCGTGCGCAGGCCGACGCACAGGAGCTGAAAAATGCCAGAGACTCCGCTGAAGTGGTGGAAACCGCATTCTGTACTTTCGTGCTGTCGCGGATCGCAGGTGAAATTGCCAGTATTCTCGACGGGATCCCCCTGTCGGTGCAGCGGCGTTTTCCGGAACTGGAAAACCGACATGTTGATTTCCTGAAACGGGATATCATCAAAGCCATGAACAAAGCAGCCGCGCTGGATGAACTGATACCGGGGTTGCTGAGTGAATATATCGAACAGTCAGGTTGACAGGCTGCGGCATTTTGTCCGCGCCGGGCTTCGTGCCCTGTTCAGGCCGGAGCCACAGACCGCCGTTGAATGGGCGGATGCCAATTACTATCTTCCGAAAGAGTCCGCATACCAGGAAGGGCGCTGGGAAACACTGCCCTTTCAGCGGGCCATCATGAATGCGATGGGCAGTGACTACATCCGCGAGGTGAATGTGGTGAAGTCTGCCCGTGTCGGTTATTCCAAAATGCTGCTGGGTGTTTATGCCTACTTCATAGAGCATAAGCAGCGCAACACCCTTATCTGGTTGCCGACGGATGGTGATGCCGAGAACTTTATGAAAACCCACGTTGAGCCGACCATCCGCGATATTCCGTCGCTGCTGGCGCTGGCTCCGTGGTATGGCAAAAAGCACCGGGATAACACGCTCACCATGAAGCGTTTTTCCAATGGTCGTGGCTTCTGGTGCCTGGGCGGTAAAGCGGCAAAAAACTACCGTGAAAAGTCGGTGGATGTGGCGGGTTATGATGAACTTGCTGCCTTTGATGAGGATATTGAACAGGAAGGCTCTCCGACGTTCCTTGGCGACAAACGTATTGAAGGCTCGGTCTGGCCAAAGTCCATCCGTGGCTCCACGCCCAAAGTGAGAGGCACCTGCCAGATTGAGCGTGCAGCCAGTGAATCCCCGCATTTTATGCGTTTTCATGTTGCCTGCCCGCACTGCGGGGAGGAGCAGTACCTTAAATTTGGCGACAAAGAGACGCCGTTTGGCCTCAAATGGACGCCGGATGACCCCTCCAGCGTGTTTTATCTCTGCGAGCATAATGCCTGCGTCATCCGCCAGCAGGAGCTGGACTTTACTGATGCCCGTTATATCTGCGAAAAGACCGGGATCTGGACCCGTGATGGCATTCTCTGGTTTTCGTCATCCGGTGAAGAGATTGAGCCGCCTGACAGTGTGACTTTCCATATCTGGACGGCGTACAGCCCGTTCACCACCTGGGTGCAGATAGTTAAAGACTGGATGAAAACGAAAGGGGATACGGGAAAACGTAAAACCTTCGTGAACACCACGCTCGGTGAGACGTGGGAGGCGAAAATTGGCGAACGTCCGGATGCTGAAGTGATGGCGGAGCGGAAAGAGCATTATTCAGCGCCCGTTCCTGACCGTGTGGCTTACCTGACCGCCGGTATCGACTCCCAGCTGGACCGCTACGAAATGCGCGTATGGGGATGGGGACCGGGTGAGGAAAGCTGGCTGATTGACCGGCAGATTATTATGGGCCGCCACGACGATGAACAGACGCTGCTGCGTGTGGATGAGGCCATCAATAAAACCTATACCCGCCGGAATGGTGCAGAAATGTCGATATCCCGTATCTGCTGGGATACTGGCGGGATTGACCCGACCATCGTGTATGAACGCTCGAAAAAACATGGGCTGTTCCGGGTGATCCCCATTAAAGGGGCATCCGTCTACGGAAAGCCGGTGGCCAGCATGCCACGTAAGCGAAACAAAAACGGGGTTTACCTTACCGAAATCGGTACGGATACCGCGAAAGAGCAGATTTATAACCGCTTCACACTGACGCCGGAAGGGGATGAACCGCTTCCCGGCGCCGTTCACTTCCCGAATAACCCGGATATTTTTGATCTGACCGAAGCGCAGCAGCTGACGGCTGAAGAGCAGGTCGAAAAATGGGTGGATGGCAGGAAAAAAATACTGTGGGACAGCAAAAAGCGACGCAATGAGGCACTCGACTGCTTCGTTTATGCGCTGGCGGCGCTGCGCATCAGTATTTCCCGCTGGCAGCTGGATCTCAGTGCACTGCTGGCGAGCCTGCAGGAAGAGGATGGTGCAGCAACCAACAAGAAAACACTGG
>OLIF01000160.1_pt1 | contig 15296 bp, 14 predicted proteins | sample 1609681 | NCBI WGS metagenome assembly OLIF01 (sample SAMEA4350143, study PRJEB24818) | metagenome | biome: human; feature: gut; material: faeces | place: Denmark | collected 2013-09 | reverse complement strand
TTGGATAACGGCACTTATTGATATATTCATGAAGATTATAATCACAAGGGAATACATAATGAAAAGAAAAGTTCTGGCAATGCTGGTCCCGGCGTTATTAGTTGCTGGCGCAGCAAATGCGGCTGAAATTTATAATAAAAATGGTAATAAACTGGATTTGTACGGAAAAGTAGATGGTCTGCACTACTTCTCTGATGATTCTAGTAGCGATGGCGACATGTCTTATGCCCGTCTCGGTTTCAAAGGCGAAACACAGATCGCTGATCAGTTTACGGGTTATGGTCAGTGGGAATACAATATTCAGGCAAACACCACAGAGAGTGAAGGTGCGAACTCCTGGACTCGTCTTGGCTTTGCTGGTTTAGGTTTCGGACAGAATGGTACTATCGACTACGGCCGTAATTACGGTGTCGTTTATGACGTTGAAGCCTGGACCGATATGCTGCCAGAATTTGGTGGCGATACCTATACTCAGACTGACGTTTATATGTTAGGGCGTACTAACGGTGTTGCAACCTACCGTAACAATGGTTTCTTTGGTCAGATTGATGGTCTGAACTTTGCCCTGCAATATCAAGGTAATAACGAAAATGGCGGTTCTGGTGAAGGTACTGGCAACGGCGAAGCTCGGAAACTGTCAAAAGAAAATGGTGACGGTTTCGGTATGTCTACATCCTATGACTTTGACTTCGGTTTAAGTTTAGGTGCTGCATACTCTAACTCTGACCGTTCCAATAACCAAACCGTTAAGGGCAATGGCGATAGTAATCATTATTATGGCAACAATTACGCTGGAGGCGGCAAAGCAGAGGCATGGACTGTCGGAGCTAAATACGATGCTAATAATGTTTACTTAGCAGCTATGTATGCCGAAACTCGTAACATGACATCTTATGGTAGCGGCAACTCTAGCTCAGCTGATGGGAAATTTGGTGGTGGCGGTATCGCTAACAAAACTCAGAACTTTGAAGTTGTTGCCCAGTACCAATTCGACTTTGGCCTGCGTCCGTCAATTGCTTACCTCCAGTCAAAAGGTAAGGATTTAGGCGGTCAGGAAATGTACGACAACGGTAATTACCATTACACGAACAAGAGTCTGGTTAAATACGTTGATATTGGTGCAACCTACTACTTCAACAAAAATATGTCCACCTATGTTGATTACAAAATTAACCTGCTGGACAACGACGATGACTTTTACGCTAACAACGGCATCGCTACCGATGATATCGTAGCTGTAGGTTTAGTTTACCAGTTCTAATCAGCTAACGCGTTGCTAAACACGTTAATGAAAATTGTAATATGGCCTGGGTTCGTTTTTCATCGAACTCAGGCTTTTTTATAATCTCCAAATACCCAGCAATAGCTGCATTATTTTCTTAACGTACAATATCCACCACAACCGGAGAAATTATGAACTTAACGGGTTTCATACCCAAAGAAAACGTGTGCCATGATTCTCCCCATTTTTCCCCTTCTACTGCACCTCAATGCATCACATATCACAATTGAAGATTGCGCCACCGAAGGGTCAATCTCATCTTTTCTGAAAAATGAACTAAAATAAGCTGATGCTACCTGAGATTATTTAACTCGATAAGGAAAAATCAGTGTGTTCAATATTCATCATCAGTGCAACATCATCATTACATATTCACTGCCCTTACCTACCGCTTTCGATATATTGACTCCATTTTCCTTTCTGGTTAAAGATAGCGACCAGCTCAGTCGCGAATATAGTGACGAACTTACCAAAGTAACAATAAGGAATACACTATGACTGTTCAAACAAGTAAAAATCCACAGGTTGATATTGCTGAAGATAATGCATTCTTTCCTTCAGAATATTCGCTCAGCCAATATACCAGCCCAGTTTCTGATCTCGATGGCGTTGACTATCCAAAACCGTATAGCGGTAAGCACAAAATTCTGGTGATCGCCGCTGATGAACGCTATTTGCCGACTGATAACGGCAAACTCTTCTCAACGGGCAATCATCCGATTGAAACGTTGCTGCCGTTATATCATCTACATGCGGCGGGTTTCGAATTCGAAGTTGCGACCATTTCCGGCCTGATGACGAAGTTTGAATATTGGGCTATGCCGCACAAAGATGAAAAAGTGATGCCATTTTTTGAGCAACACAAATCTTTGTTCCGCAATCCGAAGAAATTAGCGGATGTTGTCGCCAGCCTGAACGCAGACAGCGAATATGCAGCGATCTTTGTTCCCGGTGGTCATGGTGCACTCATCGGTTTGCCAGAAAGTGAAGACGTAGCCGCCGCTCTGCAGTGGGCTATCGAAAATGATCGTTTTGTTATCTCCCTTTGCCATGGTCCGGCAGCTTTTCTGGCGCTTCGCCAGGGCGATAACCCACTGAACGGTTATTCCATTTGTGCATTCCCGGACGCTGCAGACAAACAAACGCCAGAAATTGGCTATATGCCAGGCCATCTGACCTGGTACTTCGGTGAAGAACTGAAGAAAATGGGAATGAACATCGTCAATGATGATATCACCGGACGGGTTCATAAAGACCGTAAACTTCTGACTGGCGACAGTCCTTTCGCAGCGAATGCGTTAGGTAAACTGGCTGCCCAGGAAATGTTGGCAGTTTACGCGGATTAATGCCCGTTACGTGTTAATTTAAGCGAATAATTAACCGCAGCACGTTAACGTTCAGGGCGTGACTGCGGTTTCATTTTAACTGCATATTTAGATATGAATAATGCTTGCCATAAGTTAGTTTCTTTGCGGTAAAATAATTCGGAACACATTGTTGTTATTTATATAATGGTACGTAGCACTTCCGCCATGCAATTCAGCAATCGCTTTGACTAAAGATAGCCCAAGTCCATGACCTACGGAATGGCGCGAATTATCACCTCGCCAGAATCTGCGGAAGAGTTTTTCCGGTTCATTAATTCTGGCTCCAGGGCTGGCGATATCAATATTGAGATAGCTATTTTCATCAAGAAAGCTTGCTATATAAATAAGTGATTTTTCTGGTGAATATCGAATAGCATTAACAATAAGATTCGATAACATTCGTTGTAGCAAAATTTTATCAGCATGGATTTGCCGATCGCAGTCAATCTTAAAATGAATATCTTTTTCGTCAGAAAGATATTCAAGATAATCGATTAGATTTTCAACTTCTCTTTTAAGAGAAAGTAATTCAAAATTAATCAAGACATTACTTTTCTGTGCCCTTGCCAGAAATAATATATTCTCTGTTAATCTGGAGATGTTTTCTAATTCCTCAATATTTCCGGCAATTGTTTTTTGGTATTCAGAAAGACTTCTCGTTTGACTGAGCGTTACCTGATTCTGACCAAGTAATGCATTAATTGGCGTTCTAAGTTCATGAGCAAGATCGTCAGCAAATTGGCTAAGTCGTTCAAAATCTTTTACTAACGCCTGATGCATCTTATTCAGCGCTTGCCCAAGAGGCTTAAGTTCACCAGGTAATGAACTGGTCTCAACAGGTTCACTGATATCGTTATAATTCATGTTTTCAGTTACACCGCACAACTTTTTTATGTCCCGCAATCCCGTTTTAATTAAAATCGGACTCAACACCGAACACAAGATAATGGTGACAACACAAATTATAATGCTGTTAATTTTATATTGTTCAAGCATGTTATGTCGTGCTGAGGCCAATTTAGCCACAGTAACCGTTAATGATGGCGTAACCTCATCAATATTAATTCGTAATGCATCTATCTCTGTATCGTTGATAATACTTCGATAAATACCAGCAATACTTATCGTCTCAGAAGCAGGTATGTTATTTAACATATCATTGTTAACATTTGTACGGTTAACTATTTTATTGATACCAGTACCATGGATGATCAATATATCCTGGCTAACATCCATCATCCGGTTAAAGTACACGGGCAATGTATCAGGTTTCACGCCATCAATTAACAATTGCTTGATCTGCGCTGTCCGGTTAATCAATGTAGTATCGTCTCTCCATTTCAACTCACTCGCCAGACCACTATAGAGGGTCCATACGATCCCAGAGCCAGCAACAGATAGCAATAATATAAAAAGCAAAGTTAAACGGACTGTTATAGATAATCTTTTCATTATTTTTTTACCGCAACTAATGAATATCCCATCCCTCTGATCGTTGCAATTAACTTTTCATTAAAAGGATCATCAACCTTCGCGCGAAGTCTGCGAATGGCAACATCTACCGTATTGGTATCACTATCGAAATTAATCCCCCAGACTTCACTCGCAATAACTGTTCTGGGTATAATTTCGCCTGCTCTGGATGCCAATAGCCAAAGCAACTGAAACTCCTTACGCGTCAGAGTGATATTTACATTATCCCTGCTCACATTTTGACTTACTGAGTCCATTTTCAATCCACTGATTTCTAATGTTGAATTCAGAGCGTGATGTTGTCTCAATTGCGCCCTGACTCTTGCCAGTAACTCAGAAAATGAAAAAGGTTTCACCAGATAATCATTTGCTCCACTATCCAGTCCTCTGACTCTGTCATCAACAGAATCTCTTGCCGTCAGGCAAATAACAGGGGTTTTCTTTGCCGTTCGTAAAGTTTGTAAGATCTGCCAGCCGTCCATTCCCGGGAGCATAATATCCAGAATGATCAGCGCATAATCATCCTTCAGCGCAAGATATAACCCGTCCCGACCATCGGAAACAGCGTCAATGACATATCCCGCTTCCGATAGCCCTTGTGTTACCCATTCCTGGGTTCTTTGATTATCTTCAATAAGTAGAATTTTCATGAAAATAATATGCCATAAGTCATATGTTATAGAAACCACCTACATCATTACAAAATTGTAATGTTTCTGTAAGGTAACTCCAGAACTTTTTCGTTATCTTCAAAGCTCTTTCACATGACAAGGATATAAAAATGCTAAAACGCTATTTTCTACTATCAGTGGCAACTGCTGCATTTTCATTACCTTCTTTAACCTATGCCGCACAACAGAACATTCTTAGCGTGCATATTTTGAACCAGCAGACAGGAAAACCTGCTGCTGATGTGACTGTCACTCTTGAAAAGAAATCTGAAAATGGCTGGTTACAACTCAATTCAGCCAAAACGGATAACGATGGGCGAATTAAAGCGCTGTGGCCTGAACAGACTGCGGCGACGGGAGATTACCGTGTCGTATTTAAAACAGGAGAATATTTCAAGAAACAAAATCTTGAAAGTTTCTTCCCCGAAATCCCCGTTGAATTTCATATTAATAAAGTTAACGAACATTATCACGTGCCTTTGTTACTCAGCCAATATGGATATTCAACCTATCGTGGAAGTTAACACATAAATATAGAGATGCGGATTTCTGCTACTGTTAGGGAGAGCTCTCCCTGACAGATTAACAGAGAAGAGATCCTGCTGGTAAACGACAAAACATTGTGATGGCTTATGAAAAATAATAAATTTCTAAAAGAATCTGATGTTACAGCCGAGTCGGTTTTCTTTATGCAACGTCGGCAGGTGTTAAAAGCACTGGGCATCAGCGCAGCAGCTCTTTCTTTGCCTGCGACAACTCACGCCGATCTGCTTAGCTGGTTTAAAGGGAACGATCGCCCGCCCGCTCCCGCCGGAAAGCCACTGAAGTTCAGTAAACCCGACGCCTGGCAAGTCAGTTTGCCACTAACACCGGAAGATAAAGTTTCCGGCTATAACAACTTCTATGAATTCGGGCTGGATAAAGCCGATCCCGCGGCCAATGCCGGCAGCCTGAAAACCGATCCGTGGACGCTGAAAATTAGCGGCGAAGTAGCCAAACCGTTAACCCTCGACCACGATGATTTAACCCGTCGTTTCCCGCTGGAAGAGCGAATTTACCGTATGCGCTGCGTGGAAGCATGGTCGATGGTAGTGCCGTGGATTGGTTTTCCGCTGCACAAATTGCTGGAACTGGCAGAACCCACCAGCAATGCGAAGTATGTCGCCTTCGAAACGATTTATGCGCCGGAACAGATGCCAGGCCAGCAGGACCGATTTATTGGCGGCGGTTTGAAATATCCTTATATAGAAGGATTGCGTCTCGACGAAGCGATGCATCCGCTCACACTGATGACCGTAGGTGTCTATGGCAAGGCGCTGCCGCCACAAAATGGAGCGCCAGTGCGATTGATCGTACCGTGGAAATACGGCTTTAAAGGAATTAAATCAATCGTCAGTATCAAACTCACTCGTGAACGTCCGCCAACCTCCTGGAATCTGGCTGCACCTAATGAATACGGTTTTTATGCCAACGTTAATCCACATGTCGACCATCCTCGCTGGTCACAGGCTACCGAACGGTTTATTGGTTCAGGCGGCATCCTCGATGTACAGCGCCAGCCTACACTACTGTTTAATGGTTACGCTGATCAGGTGGCATCACTATATCGTGGTCTGAATTTGCGGGAGAATTTCTAAATGCGTCTGACTGCCAAACAGGTTACATGGTTAAAAATTTGCCTACATGCCGCCGGATTTTTGCCGATTGTCTGGCTGATATGGGCAGTCAATCATGGTGGATTAAGTGCTGATCCAGTAAAAGATATTCAGCATTTTACCGGTCTGACTGCACTGAAATTCTTACTTGCGACTTTATTGATCACACCACTGGCGCGCTACGCAAAGCAGCCGTTATTGATACGCACCCGCCGCCTGTTAGGCTTATGGTGCTTTGCCTGGGCGACACTGCACTTAACCAGTTACGCATTACTGGAGCTGGGCGTGGATAATCTGGCATTGTTCGGGCAGGAATTAATCACTCGCCCTTATTTAATGTTGGGGATTGTCTGTTGGCTGATTTTGCTCGCTTTAGCGCTCACTTCGCCCCAGGTGATGCAGCGAAAACTGGGCAAACACTGGCAACAGTTGCATAACTTCGTCTATCTTGTCGCGATCCTGGCCCCCATACATTATCTGTGGTCAGTAAAGATTATTTCACCGCAGCCGCTCATCTACGCCGGGCTGGCTTTTCTACTTTTAGCCTTACGTTATAGGAGATTATTTTCTCTATTCAACAAGTTACGGAAGATGTTTTACAACAAAGCTGCTATATAATTTATTTTATATCAATAAGATAAATTATATGCCTGAGTAATCTAACCACTGTTTTCTTAAGAGTTGTTGCATTTTGCTTTATGTTACAATATAACATAACAAACCCAACAACTCAGGAGAAAACTGTTTTGGCGACTCGTCTTCATAAACTTGCTATTGCTTTAGGCGTATTTATTGTCAGCAGCCCTGTCTTTTCGCATGACCATCATTCACACGGAACCCCTTTAACAGAGGTCGAGCAAAAAGCGGCTGAAGGTGTTTTTGATGACGCCAATGTGAAAAACAGAACGCTCAGTGACTGGGATGGTGTCTGGCAATCTGTTTATCCTTTATTGCAAAGTGGCAAACTTGACCCCGTCTTTCAGAAGAAAGCTGATGCAGATAAAAGCAAAACGGTTGCTGAAATAAAAGATTACTATCATAAAGGCTATGCGACAGACATCGAGATGATTGGTATTGAGGACGGTATTATTGAATTTCATAAAAATAATAAAACGACTTCCTGTAAATATGATTACAATGGATACAAAATACTCACTTATAAATCAGGCAAGAAAGGCGTTCGCTACTTATTTGAATGTAAAGATCCTGAAAGCAAGGCTCCTAAGTACGTTCAATTTAGTGATCATATAATTGCACCGCGCAAATCATCTCATTTTCATATTTTCATGGGTAACGATTCACAACAATCTTTATTGAATGAAATGGAAAACTGGCCAACGTATTACCCATATCAGCTGAGTACTGATGAAGTGGTCCATGAAATGATATCTCATTGATTCATATTAACGCTGAGCCCAGATATTAAACAGATCTGGCTCAAAGTATTTTCACGATAATTTTCTCTCAAAATAAAACTGAAGCAAGCGCAGGCACATTCATATTTGTGACGTACCTGCGTTTTATTATGCAAACGACATCAAACCAAGAAATAAGATGGATATAAGGTACATAAAATCTGCGATGGCGGCGGAACAGCGCAAAAGCCGTCAGGAGCAAGTAATCTGGTATGGTCAGATTTATCAAAAGTACAGACTAATTTAGAGTATTTAAACCTTTTGTTTAATTCATAGCCTGCTTCCCACAGTATCACAAGCCTCCCACCAGAAACCTTCCCTACCGGAATCACAGGAGCAATATTTAAAGCAATAACTGGCAGAGAAAACGGCTACGCAACTGCAATGTTATGCTCGCCCCTTCTGCACAATCCACCAGCTAATCAAGTGCTGGATATCACAGTATCGAACAGAAAACAGTGACGCTCTAAGCCTACAAGAATATTCTACGAGTGTTCTGTTAAGGACAAACAAGACAGGAAGCAATGAGGTAAATCGTTGATAAATTGGCGGAGAGAGGGGGATTTGAACCCCCGGTAGAGTTGCCCCTACTCCGGTTTTCGAGACCTATGCTATGGGTTAATAAAATCAATATATTATGTGTTTTATTTGGAATAAATATTCTATATTTAGGATTGAAAAATCAGATAGTTAGCATAAAACAACCTCAGAATATTCCAAGCAAACAGGTTAAAAATAAAACTGCACCCGAACAATTGATAACGACAGAAAACGCCTTTTCCGAGCCACCAAAATTACTTTGCATCCTATTTATTGCTCACGTTAACGCCTTGTATCATTCGAGCTCTCGACTGTATTTAACCTCTCTTCTATTTAACTATAATTTCAATAAATCTCGTCATTGAGCTCAATCACTTCGATAGTCAAGCACAATATGAATTTCACATAATCTATCAATGAAAATCGGAGGTCATACCATTAATCAACAATAAACTAAGTCTTTCTCATATAATCACTTGACAAACACTCATGATAATTGTAATAAAAATATCTAAGGCTATAATACAATACTGTCAATCAATATTTCATTTATATGAAAAAAAGGTATTTATAATGTCAATTATAAAAAACTGCTTATCATCAATTAACAATGCATTAAACATACAAAAAACATCATATTCTCTGACCAAAATGGATCAGACAGGGAAGTTGTTAAATAGAAAAATAACTCCAGCAAATACTCCCCCAAAGTTGTTATCATACAGAAATGCAGATTTAATGCAAGAAAAAAACATTACAGAAAGAGTTTTATCCATATTTAAAATAAAACGAGATTTTGTTGCTGTAAGAATTCAAAACAATCAGTTTACTGATTTGAAAAACAAAAAAATTCAAGGCCATCAAAACACAGTTGCCAGTGTCATGGATTGGTATAATCCCAAAAAAAATGCTTTGGGTATAACTATGGGTACACCAAGAAAATCGGCCGATATAGCAAAAGAAGAGCATAGAAATGCACTAAATTTCATGATAATGGAAAAAAACACATTTCATGAAAAAATCTTAAGCAGCAATGACAATTTGCAAAAATCGTACAGCAAAACAGAAGACAGTAGTTGGGTCGCAGCTTCTGTCGGCTCTCTTCTAGATAAAGGAGCAAAAGTATATCCCGATACATCATGCTCTCTGAGACTGGGAGAACCATTCATTATTACGCTGCCAGAATCAGTTAGAGTCGATGTTGACATATATCCTCTCAAAAAATAATCTTAAAGATATTGACATATAAGAAATAATTAAGTGTATTCACATTAGACTAGTCGCTTAAGAGTAGATTTTTAGCATTTTGGGAAGATCAGCGGGACATAAAAGACATACAACACAGAAGGAATGGCTGTTTTTTAATAGTGCTTTGAATTCCGCATGAAACCTTTCTTAGCAGTCGAAAAGCAAAACATACGTTTTCTTTTTAACAACAATTGACGAGTATTGCATCGAGTGTCATTTATACATCGCCGCATTTATTTGCCACTATAAAAAGGCTGATTACATATCTATCGGAGAACTAAAATTACTTATAAGGTAATCTGCATGATTAACAATGTTTCTTCACTTTTTCCAACCGTCAACCGCAACATTACAGCTGTATATAAAAAAAGCAGCTTCTCTGTATCACCACAGAAAATCACATTAAATCCTGTAAAAATCAGCTCACCTTTTTCACCAAGCAGTAGCTCCATCAGCGCAACAACTCTCTTTCGAGCCCCAAACGCCCATTCGGCATCATTTCATCGACAGTCTACGGCTGAAAGTTCGTTACCCCAACAACTTCCTAATGCGGGGCAGCGCCTGATACAACACCTTGCAGAGCATGGCATTAAACCTGCCCGGAGTATGGCTGAACATATTCCTCCGGCACCTAACTGGCCTGCGCCACCACCGCCAGTACGAAATGAATCATCAAGGCCTCTACCTGATGTGGCCCAGCGCCTGATACAACACCTTGCAGAGCATGGCATTAAACCTGCCCACCGTTGATGATTATTGCATAGCTCGCGCTATTTAATTACTGCATTGGGTGATAACTGAATACCAGCATTATCACCCTAAATATCACAACCTCTTGTTACTTATATTGCCTCCGGCATTAGCATAAACCCGCGGCCAATAATCCAGAGAATTTCGAACCGCCATTGCTCCTCATCAATTACTGATTTCTTGAGATTAAGTGCACAACGTACGATGCTGACCATACCATTCCTGCTATACTCACTTATTACAGTAAAATTAGGGGAGTTGCCTTTACATACAATGTTGCACGATTGCCCATCATCAACTCCGTTAAAGTGTATGAGTAGTAACCTTATGTCACTGCAAAGACGAATCAGCGCTGATTGTGTTTGTTCACATCCCCAAATGTAAAAATATAAGGGGCGCCATGATACAGTTGGATCTGATTTGCATCCTGTAAATTATCGTTGATAGCCAATCCAGGAAAATCATGTTGCTGGATAAATCCGTATCCTATGTTAGACACAGCGGAATACTCTGTGAAATCAGGACTCGCCTCATATCGATCACCGATCATACCCAGCCTTTCGAAGAAAGCCCTCTCATTCTCTTCATGCCTCATGGCAGCCTGTCGAAGGGCATTCAGGTTGCGTAACCTAAGATGAGCTTCACGTTCTGGCTCTGCATATCCTTTGAAGTCGGGAACACTCCATCCCAGCTCTTGAGCGACACGACGTGCGAGAATCTCGGTGGGTCCTAGCTCTATATTACTATCTCCAGATGGATCGCTAGCCCCAGTAACATGATGAATAATCTCGTGAATCAGTCCTTCCTGCCACGATGGCATCTCATAAGAGTCAGTATCTGGCGCAACACTAAAACTGACATAAGGCTCTTCGTTATCGTTTTCTCCTGCCTCGCAAATGGGGAGAATTGGTTCTTGCCCGACATCGTATTCATATAATTCGGTACAGGTTAATGATTGAATATCATCAACTTTGACAGGGGATTCTTCGTTACGTTCGTATTCGTTTCTGTATTTAATGCTACCAATGTATACTTCCTTATTATGAATGCCATAGCTTACGGCATCACGAAAGGTCTGTGATCGACTCAAAGCATCAAGTACAGTGTTGCCAATCATATCGACCGTATGCTGATCGATGAGCCTGCTACGGCTGTCATGGACGGCGCGAATGACATCTTCGTATACGTTGCTTAAATCTGCCGCGGAAAGTGGTATTTGCTTGCCTATATCCAAAACGTAATCCGCATAGGCATTGTCCGCACGATTAGGGGCTACGGCAGCAGAGTATCCAGCAGGAGCAAAAAAGTTGAAGCCAGACTGGAGAACGGGAATTTTCATATTGATACTTAATATGGTTTTATATATTTCAGTGCCACCAATTCACTAGCCCAGACGATAACGGACAGCATAGCTTTTATCCCCGCAAGGCAGGTGTTCCAACGAGTAACAGGAACGTTTAAAGCTCCCATACACATGTGAGCTAATGACACCACAATGGTAAACCTTCCTTATCGCAGCAAGGCTTACCAAGTTTAATGAGCTGCCTGCTCTGTGATTTGCAATATATATTGGCATCACGTAGCAACAGACATCAACGCCATGCTAATGGATAATACTGTTCAAAAATATCAGTAAAATTTCCCTTTGCATGGCTTGTTAATATATCAGCTAAAACCGCAGTGCATGAAAATGCATTATTCCGTCCTTGCAATCTGTCCCTGACATCATCATAAAACTCTCTTTTGTTAAATATCTCAGGAGCCAGCTTATATGCCCCTTCCAAAAGACCATTTGCATAACGACGCAGGATCTCAGGAGACTCATGTTCCGTTCCAAATATATCAGATGACGAGTACTTACAAAAAACAGCACCTAAACAAAATAATATCTCAGCCTTTTCCGTATCTGAAAGACTCCCTATATTAGTTTTTTCTGTTATTATTTTCAAATGTTCTGGAGCTAAACTCCAACCATCAAGATGTTCTTTCCATATCTCCCCAATCTTTTGTTGCTGAGTATCAGCAACCATTTTTACTTCTGATTTATCAGATTCCAGAGCATCTATAAACATCTGCTTAAGTGAGACATCAGATATAATCCTATCTAAAAAATCAGGCAAGAAAACACGCGAGCACGCTTCATTATATGCTACATTAAACAATGGAAATGACTGTGAAAATAATTTCCCAAGTGTATAATCGTTAGTATTCTGGATCTCTCCATCTTTAAACAAGAAAAATGATTTCCAGTATGTTGAAGAATCAGGAGATAACATACTATACATATCATTTAAAGATAACATCATTTCCAGATTATCATCCGATGATGACAGTAAGATCCAGTTATATGCATTATTAAAATCATTCCAGTCAGGCTTACCAGAGCCATCACCTCTACCGAAATCGCTTTGCTGTGAAATTTTATTTACATTAGGGTGTTGCAGATATTTATCATATAATTCCATGAACTGATTTTTTGCGCCTTCGTACTGCATACCATAGGCAGCCATTTGTATAAATGCATTATTGCACAACAACATTTTTTCTGGATGTTTTTCAAAATAAATTCCAGCCTGTAAAAATGCACCATCGTTCATATTTTCAAATGCAAGACTATCTCTCATATCGCCCGGAGGATATTTAGACCACCAGTCTGTCATAAAATTATAATAACGACCGGATATATCCTGAAGCCATTCCTGAATATAAGAACTTTCAAGATATGGAGGAATACTGAAAGCATTACTCAACGACAATGTCGCATAGGGATTAAATTTATCAAATATACCCACTGGTAATGTTCTTATCAGGTCCTCCACAGACCGAACTTTTTCATCGTTATATGTTGAATCAACTGAATTAATTGTTCGCATGACAGAAGTATCTGGAACTCTGCTGCTGTTAAGAACTGAGTTTATGTTTTCTGAACCCACCGGAATATGTATCTGACAACAAGCTAAACTAATACAATTATTTTGCACAGATAAAGATATATTATCTTGTTCTAAAATAGCACCTCTAAGCTCCATCCCGGGAACTATAATAGCCCCCGCCAACTGTGCATCTTTCAGGTCTGGAGGTGTTTCTTTAAATGAAGAACCAATAAATGATGCACTGCTAAGATTAGCACCACTAAAATTAGCTCTATCAAACGATGCGCTGATTGTGCTGTTTGCCAAATCAGCGAAAGATAAATCACACTCCTCCAGAACAGAATTCTTGAAAGATGTGTTTTTCAGAGATGCACCTGACAGGTTACAGCCACTAAGATCAGCATCATCAAATCTGGAATCAGAAAAATTTACTGATGATAAATTCAGACCTGCAAGACTTAGACCTGACAAGTCACATCCAGAGTAATTTAATTGTTCAACAGATTCTTCATCTGTTCGGTTAGCTGACAACCACATTAAGTCAGCAGTAAGCTCAGCTTTGCTCAGGCAGGCACGGCCTTGACTGGCATCATATGCAAGGAATTGACATTGCAATTCATTTAATGAATTACACCCATTTAAATATACGGAATTCCTGAGCGTCTCAGGAAAGGAACCATCTATATGTTTCAAAGAACTACAATGGCATAAAGATAAATTACTGACATTGTCAGGTATGCTGCAATTTATAACCTCTAATGATGAACATCCAACCATACTTAATGAAGATAAGTTGGGGGGTAAACAGTTTATTGATTTAAGCTCTGTACATCCATTCAATACCAGTTCTTTCAGAGAACCTGGAAGCAAGTCTGGTAATGTTGTTATTGGCTCACTGATTGATAAAGTCTCTCCATTAGCACTTATAACATTAAGTATTTTTGATGCAACCTCATGACGATTTTCGCTGAATTCTCCCTCAGCGCACCACTTTTCGAGTGCAACTTTAACATCCTCGTTAGATGGTGAACCTACAGGACTTTCAAAAGATATTACTCCAGAATTTACAGAGATATTTGTCGTGGGCAGCATTTATCGCACTCCTTCAACTTAGTCCACTAAAAGTAACACCAATAAAAAAATTAAACATCATTTACAACAAAAGACTCTGTTTTGGGATCAAAATAACATTCATCTTTTCTCATAATCATTGATTCTGTTATTGGCTCTCTACTTAATGGATGTGGAGAACCAGATATAACTAACTTTAACATTGCATTTTTATCATATAGGTTACAAACTTTTGCACTTACAGAGTTCTTTATAAAAACACCATTATCTGGAGCATCTAATATTATTGGACACTTGAGATGTTCTTCTGGAAAAAAAACCTCTTCCGAATGTACAGGAAAAGAACTTGAAAGTATTTTATAGCATATACCTAATGGTAAAAAACTCAGATGAGTATCAATTACAGAGGAAATTTGCCATGAACGAAGCCTTTTGGCTGACTCATTGCTACCATTTAACCCTAACTCTAATAATGTTTTTAACATCCCATCCTTACAACCAGAAACTAGAAAAACGTCAGGGCGGTGATAATAATGAATACCAACTTTCTGCCCATTTATAGTAATAGCTTTCGTAATCAGGTTTTGTCTGGCAGCTTCACGTAATATTTCAATACTCTGCAAAGCAACATTTGATGAAAGGCTGGATGTTATCAATGGCATATGTCATTTTCCCCAACAAGACTAAATTTTAGAAAAAACAACTGCCGGGACAACTTTCGCCCCCTGTAACCCCAAATAAGATGTCAGATTTATCGGCATTAATTTATCTCCCTGTTAAATTAGCTCCTCTGTCATCTACTTAACAAATATCCCCCGGACATTGCAACACAAAAACCGGAGCCGGACTCCGGTTTTGTGAAGCTGTCGGGTTACTTCATCCCGCCAATATTTTCCCACGTCCCGTCAGCACGCAGAATTTGCAGCGGTCTTACCACGCACTGTATCTGCT
>OLIF01000159.1_pt1 | contig 15325 bp, 9 predicted proteins | sample 1609681 | NCBI WGS metagenome assembly OLIF01 (sample SAMEA4350143, study PRJEB24818) | metagenome | biome: human; feature: gut; material: faeces | place: Denmark | collected 2013-09 | reverse complement strand
CCCACGCGATAGTCACCCAGCGAAATTGACGTGTGCTGCGGGCCGCCGTTCACATCGCCCAGAGCCCAAATGTCGGCTGCTGTGGTGCGCAGAAGCTCGTCGACTTTCACGGCACCGCGTTCGGTGAGCTCCACGCCAGCTGCCTCAAGATGCAGTCCCTCGACGTTCGGCGTACGTCCGGTGGCCACCAGTACCGCGTCGGTGGTCAGGCAGAATCGGGCTTCAGCCGGCTCGGCGAACCGCGGCTCGCCATCGTCTGATGGTTTCGTTTGAACGTGTGACATCGTGGCGTGATCGGTCGGGTTGCTAGTGGGGCTGGTGGTTGTTGTAGTGTCGGTGGCACCGGTGATATCGGTATGAGCGTTCCCGGTGCCGGCGGGGGTGGAATCGCAAGCTTGCGATGCGCCGCGAGTCATACCCTTCACCGCAACGGACAACCTGACGCCGCCGTCAGCAGCAGGCGCGATGGCCTTGGTATCCGCGTTGAACAGGAACTTGACGCCCTGCGCTTCCAACTGTGCGCGAATCGCGGCCGCCACATCCGCATCCTCGCGCGGCAGGAACTCGGCATTGTGCTGCAGCACGGTAACCGCCGTGCCGAAATCGGCAAACATCGAGGCAAACTCAAGTCCAATGAATCCTGAACCGATAATCACCAGTCGCTGCGGCATATCGTCGAGATCCATCAGTCCAGTGCTGGTGTAGACGCCGGGCGTAGTGTGGATACCGGGAATATCCGGAATGCGCGGCGTGGCACCGGTATTGATGAAGATCTTGCTGGCGGTCCCCGCGACCGGGCCCTGAGGGGGGGCGACTTCCAAGCGCTGGGGGCCGGTGAAGCGCGCGCGGGCGGTGATTAAGGTGATGTTGTCTTGGTCGGCGAGCTTGTGATAGTTCTTGTCGCGCAGCATCGAAGTGACGCGGCGCTTCTCCTTGATAGCAGCCTCGAACGCTGCTTCGCGGGTTTCGGGAGTACTGTTCGCGCCATCCCGCCGCGCCTGTTCGGCGGACAAAATCAGTGACTTGGACGGCAAGCATCCGATATTGATGCAGGTGCCGCCGTACATGTCGGCGCTTGCCTCGGCGACGACGACCTTGCGGCCGGCTGCACTGAGCTTGGCAGCCAAGGTTTTGCCGCCCTTGCCGAATCCAATGATCAGGGCGTCGGTGGTGATAGTGGGGGAGGTGCTGGGTGTGCTGATGGCATTGGGTGTGCTGATGGACATGGTTACTTCCTTACGTATTCGAGTGATAAGAGTGCGTTGTGCTGATGTGTTGTGTGCCGTGCGGCGTCTGTTTTCTTCTTTGACTGCCGAAGCGTTATCGACTGATGCTGGCTAGGGGAAACGCGCGGGATTATTAGCCTTTGCGCTCGCTGAATATCTGTTCGGTGATGTCGTGGATGGTGGTGTGTTCGAGTTGTTCGAGGCAAGTGCGGTTGAGCCCGGCATAGATGTCGTTCATCACTGCGCCCATTGAAGATGACACCAGACAGTCCTCGTGTACGTCGCCCGGTGTCCAGTTCACTTTCACAAAAGTGGTGCCGGTGGCTTCCGCTACCGCGCGCAAAGTGATTTCGGCGGCGGGCCGGGCCAGAGCGTACCCGCCTTCAGCACCCTCTTTAGTGGCGATGAGTCCGGCTGAGGCGAGCGGTCGCATTACTTTGCGCACGCGCGCCGCATTGGTACATATGTTCTCGGCCAGGATCTGACTGGGCAGGTGTGTGGCGCGATGGTCAAGGTAGACCAATGCGTGCACTGCCAGTGAATGGTCGCCGTTCATGAAACGACCTCCTTACCGAGTCGATACTGTAGCTATGATGTGTACAGTTATGATACTGTAATCATATCAGATACAGTTAGTGTGTCAAATCGGGGTTGAAGAGGTGGATGACTATGTGTATAAGTGAGGTGTCCACATGGTTATCCACAATGAATGTGCGTAAGTGAAGCTAGGACCACATACCTCGAATCGGCTTCCGTTTCCGCACCCACTACCCATATGGTGGTGTCATGAACAGGATGACCGACGGCATCACCAACTATGGAGCTCTGCCAGGCTCTATATACGATCCGCCTCCGGAAGAATCGGAGACAGTTTTTGTTCCGCCCGAATTTGCGGGGGCATTTTCTGCTGACTCGAAATACCCGACTTTTCGCGACTCGTCATCGCCGAACAGTGGTGCACATGATTCTGCAGCGACACCGACCATGAGCGAAAGCCTCGCCCAGCGCAAACGCGACATGGTCGCACGCTGCACTGAGGAAGCGAAACGGGCGGGCAAGAAGCTGCTTTTCGGCATGACCACTTCCCTCGCTCTGCAATCCGTACCGATTCCCGCCGATTGCGACCTCGACTCGGCCAAGCTGCACACTGTATCCAGCGTTAAGAGCAAGCGGTTTCGTACACGCCATGCACCACTGCAAACGCATATTTGGAAACATGCGGCTAAAGCCGCCAATGTGGAAATGAACCAACACGTGTTTGCGCTGGACCTGTTTCACGTATGGGCTCAACTTGCCCCGTATGTTTCTTTTGAGTCTCTGATTGTGCTCGGGGATGCCGTCATTACTGCTACGAGCAAACAGCCAGTATTGGCCAAGGATCGTGATGCTGCTGCAATCTATCAGGATCTGGTGAAGTTCGTGGAGCAATTTACCCGATTCAGAGGGCGCCCGTCCTGCGTTCGAGCATTGCCTCTGATATCACCTGGTGCTGATTCGCCCAAAGAATCAGAAGAACGACTCTCTCTGGTGGCGCATGGGATTCCACAGCCGGTTGCGAACTATGTGGTGCCGGACGCGGCTTTTGCATCTGGAGCTCCCATAACGTTGGACTTAGCGTGGCCAGAGTTCAAGGTCGCTGTTGAATATGATGGCGATCATCATCGTACGAGTAAGACTCAATGGCGCCGTGACCAAGAGAAAAGGGGCATGCTGGTCGGGCGGAGATGGCTGGTCTTCATCGCCACGGCGGCAAGTATCGCTAACGAGGATACTCGTGCTGAATTCGCTTTCAACGTGGCGAGGGCGCTTGCTTCGCGCGGTGCCGTATTCGAGTTTCATGTAGTTGCCATGTCTCTTGAAGAGTTGGCGCAGAGCCTGCTGTGACCATGATGTTCGAAACGGACTGATGTAAAGGCAATATTTGTACGACCTGTTGTTGTGGTGTGTGCTTGATATTGCATGCCGTTCGATTGCGATGCCTCGTAGTGATGGATTTCGTGAATGACTAGTGTTCGATTGTGGAGGGAAATGTGTCATAGTGGTCGATTGGGGGTGTTGTCGGTGCATTGAGCGTGGATTTGCGCCAATGGGTGTGGGACGCTACGCGTGTTTTGCCGATTTTTGCGTGGCGTCCCACGGCCCCTCGGGTAATGGCTGTGACGGGTGTGGCAGGAATGGCGTCTTTCCGGGGTTTCCAGTTTGAGTGTGTGGGATGGGGGAAAATGTAAAACGATTGACTTAGCTGTTGTCCCACGCTTTTGTGGGATGGCAACTCTGGAATGGGCAAATTCGTCGTGGCGTCCCACAACGATGTTAAAACTCGACCATGATGCAAGCCGACCGAACGCTTCGGCGGTCATCTGGCCGCTGTGACCCCACAATGATGATGGTAGGCAGGCGAACGTTTCGCGGTCATCTGGCCGTCCTGCCCTGCAGTGATGTTGAGAAAATGCAGTCACGGTGCATGAGGAGAACCGTTGACCTGCGTGTTTCAGTGGTCGCGAACTGCATATGCGCTAAAAAAGCTCTGCAGTGGATTGCATGAATCCAATGCAGAGCCTTATTAGTTGCGGTGAACGCGACTAACGCAGCGATTTCACTCGCTCAGGGCCTTGTCGACCACGACGGTGGCCTCGTCGAGTACCTTGTCCAGAGCCTCGGGGGAGACGAAGGACTCGGCGTACACCTTGTAGATGTTCTCGGTGCCGGAGGGGCGGGCGGCGAACCAGTTGTCCTTGGTGGTGACCTTCAGACCGCCGATCTTGGCGTGGTTGCCCGGTGCCTCGGTCAGCTTGGCGGTGATGTCTTCGCCAGCCAGGGTGGAGGCGGTCACGTCGTCGCCGGACAGTGCCGCGAACTTGGCCTTCTGCTCCAGTGTGGTCGGGGTGTCGACGCGCTTGTACCAAGACTCGCCGAAGCGCTCGACCTGCTCCTGGTGAAGCTGGGCCGGGTTCTTGCCGGTCTTGGCGGTGATCTCGGCAGCCAGCAGGTCGGGGATCAGACCATCCTTATCGGTGGTCCACACGCGGCCGTCCTTGCGCAGGAAGCTCATGCCGGAGCTCTCCTCGCCGCCGAAGGCGACTTCGCCGCTGAACAGCGGGTCCACGAACCACTTGAAGCCCACCGGCACTTCGATGACCTTCGCGTTGATCGATGCGGCCACGCGGTCGATCAGAGAAGAGGAGACCAGCGTCTTGCCCACGGCTGCGCCCTCAGGCCAGCCCGGACGGTTGCCGCCGAACAGGTACTCCACGCACACGGCGATGTAGTGGTTCGGGTTCATCACGCCCCAGTTCGGGCAGACGATGCCGTGACGGTCGGCGTCCGGGTCGGTGCCGCCGACCAGATCGTACTTGTCCCAAGCGCCGGCGTTGAGCTCGTCGACCAGGCCCTTCATGGCGTACGGGGAAGACGGGTCCATGCGGATCTTGCCGTCGTGGTCGATGGTCATGAAGCGCCAGGTCGGGTCGACCTCAGGACGCACCACGCCGATGTTCAGGCCGTACTTCTCGTTGATGAGCGGCCAGTAGTTCACGGAAGCGCCGCCGAGCGGATCGATGCCCAGACGCACGCCGGAGTTGCGGATCACGTCGAAGTCGATGACGTTCTCCAGGTCGTCCACGTAGTGCTCGCGGAAGTCGAAGCCCTCGACGTACTCGGACTTGATGGCCTCCTCGTAGGGCACACGCTTGATGGACTTGAAGTCGCCGAGCAGCTCGTTGGCGCGAGCGGCGATGGCATTGGTGGTCTCGGCCGGAGCCGGGCCGCCGGTGACGGGGTCGTACTTGAAGCCACCGTCGGTGGGCGGGTTGTGGGACGGCGTGACGACGATGCCGTCGGCGAGGCCCTCGCCCTCGAAGCGCTGGGTGCCGTCGGCCGCACGGTTGTGGGTCAGGATGGCCTGGGAGACCACCGGGGTGGGCACGAAGTCGTCACGGGAATCGACGCGTACGTGCACGCCGTTGGCGACGAGCACCTCGATGGCGGTCTTCTTGGCCGGGCCGGACAGCGCGTGGGTGTCGGAGCCGAGGTACAGCGGGCCGGTGACGCCGGCCTTCTTGCGGTATTCGGCGATGGCCTGGGAGATGGCGATGATGTGGGCCTCGTTGAACGAGGTCTTCAGGGACGATCCGCGGTGACCGGAGGTGCCGAAGATGACACGCTGCTCGGGGACTTCGGGATCGGGGACGAGGTCATAGTACTTGCCGATAACCTCATCGACATTAATCAGATCTGCTGGGGTGGCGGGCTGACCCGCATTGTTTGCTACCATGTTCCCTATTCTGCCACGTTTTTCGCCACTTTGGGTACTCTTATGTTAAGAGTTGTCAACTTTTGTGCGAATCGTGTGCCGGTTGTCTAGCGCTTGGTCATTTCCTTCTCGATTTCCTCCAGCGACTTGCCCTTGGTCTCGGGCACCAAGCGCAGCACGAACGGGATGGACAGGGCCGAGAACACGCCGAAAATCGCGAACGGGCCGCCCACATTGTTGCCGAACGCATCGAGCAGCACGAGGAAGAACTGGGAGACGATGAAGTTGCCCAGCCAGTTCGCCGCCGAGCCGAAGGATGAGCCGATGCCGCGCACGCTCAGCGGGAAGATCTCGCCGATAAGCACCCAGGCGATCGGGCCCCACGAGACCGCAAAGCCGAGGATATAGAAAGCGATGAGAATCATCGTCGGCACTGCCAGCACGGCCACGTCGCCCACGAAGTTCATCACGGCGAGCACTGCGAGCGAAACGGTCATCACGATGGAACCGAAGATCAGCATGCCCTTGCGCGGGAAACGATCCATGATAAGCGTGGCCACGATGGTGCTCACGAAGTTCACCACGCCGATGCCCACCGACACCCAGATCGCGTCGCCTTCAGGGAAGCCGAAGCCCTTGATGAACACCTGCGGCAGGAAGTAGATCACCGAGTTGATGCCCACGAGCTGCTGGAACAGCATGATACCGATGGCGGCCACCAGCGCCGGACGAGCGATACGGAACAGTTCGCGCACACCACCCTTGGTGTCCTGTGCGGCCACGGCCTTGATTTCGTCCAGCTCAATCTGCACCTGGGTCTGATCCACGTCCTTGCGAATCAGCGTAAGCACTTTGAAGGCGTTGCGGGTGTCGCCCTTGTTCACCAGATAACGCGGGGATTCGGGCAGCAACAGGCCGCCGAGCAGCAACAAGGCGGCCGGCACCAGCGCCGAACCGAGCATCCAGCGCCAGTCGCGGATGCCGAAGAGGTTGTGGTTCAGGAATCCGAGGTTGGAGGCGTAGGCCAGCAGAATGCCGAAGGTGACCATGAGCTGGAACAGCGTGGACAGCGAGCCGCGACGCTCCTTCGGCGCCAGTTCGGCCAAGTACGCCGGGGTCAGGGCAGAAGCCGCGCCGACCGCGAGGCCCAGGATGATGCGGGCGCACCCCACCATCGCGAATCCGGTGGAGGAGGCGCACAGGCCTGAGCCGAGCGGGAACAGCAGCGCGGAGACGAGGAGCAGCTTCTGGCGGCCGAACGGGTCAGACAGCGCGCCGATCGACAACGCGCCTGCGCACGAGCCGATCAGCACCGAGGAGGTGATGAAGCCGGTCTGGGAGACGCTCAGGCCGAAGTCCGATTCGATAAGCGGGGAGGCGCCGGAGATAATGCCGGTGTCGAAACCGAACAGCATGCCGCCGAGCGCGCCGAAGGTGAAGATGAATGCGCTGTTGAGCGGGAAGCGCGTGGAGAAGCCGCGTGATTCGGCGGCTTCGAGGTCCTCGATTGCGTTTGCTGCCGCGTTTGTGGCCGCGTCCGCCACCCCGGCCACGCCGGTTTCGATGGTTTCGATTGCGGTGGCCGCTGCACCGGTTGCGCCGGTCTCCTGTGCCGCGGATGCCGTCTGCTTCGATACGGGTGATGCCGTCGTCGTCATTGCCTTGTCCTTTCGCCGTTGACGGGCCGCGCCTGCCGCGTGGCCCCTCTGCCGCATGCAAGGTCAGGCTTCGATTGCCTGAAGTCGCCCGAAAACAAAAAAGACCTGGAACAACGTGGAATTCGCATATTACGATACGCAAATTCCACGTCACTCCAGGTCTTGCCTCATTTTGAGTAACAACCCTGCTACGCAACGTGTGTGAAAGATAGGATACGACTTTCTCGGTCGCGACACTCCGAATAGGCGGCAAAAAACGATGATTTTTGACAACGATTGCAGGATTCTGCATGGTGGAATGAAGTCGGAATGGGCGCTGCGGCAAATACGGAGAACGGGTGCGGCGGAACACCATAGCGGAACGCTATCGCGGAGCACCGTAGCGCATAGTTGCCGTTTCGCGATGCTTTGCCGGCATTGCCGTGCTTTTGGGGCACCCAGCGCCGATAATGGAACACAGTGGCATACGGCAGCAAGGAGGAACCGTGGCGAACGCATCGAACGCAACGCCTGCAGTGATTGCGGCGTGCATCGTTGATGCCGTCGGCGGCTCCGCGAACATCACCAACCTGACCCATTGCGCCACGCGACTGCACTTCGAACTGGACGACGCCGGCCAGGTCAGCCAGCACGGTCTCGAATCCATCCCCGGAGTCCTCGGTGCATTCCCGCGAGCCGGCAATCGTTATCAGGTCATCATCGGCGGAGCGGTCGCCTCGGTGTACGAGCAGATCGTTCGGCTGCGGACGGCGCGATTGATGCCGGCAGCGCAATTGCCATCGGCAGTGATGCAGTCAGCGTCGCAGTCAACGCAACCCACTCAGTCAATGCAGCCCACTCAGCCAGCGCAGCCCGCGCAGTCAGCGCAATCCACACAGCCCACGCAACCCGCGCAGTCCGCGCCGTACCTTTCCGACGATGCCGCACCATCGCGCGATACTGCCACCGACGCCGAACAAAGTTGCGGCCCATCCAATACATCCCGTCACTTCACGCCTCGTACCGTCCGCGAGTGGGGCAGTGCCGCCCGCGCTTGGGCTGCCGCGTTTTTCGACTACCTGTCTGACTCGTTCCGCCCGATTCTGGGTGTACTGCTCGGTGCCTCGCTGGTCATCGCCATCGTCAACGTGATCGTTGCACTCGGCATCGTGCCTGACGGCGAGACCTCCGCCGGCTGGATACTACTCAAGGCGATTTGGGAGGGTGTGTTCACCGTTCTGCCGATTATGATCGCCTACAATGCGGCCAAGAAACTGGACGTCGACCCCTGGCTCGGCGGCGCGATTATGGCCGCGCTGATGACCCCGCAGTTTACTGGCGTGATGTCCGGAATGTCCGGAATGTCCGGGACGTCCGTATCCAGCGCCCTCTCCGGGGAGATTCAATGCTCGGCCACCGCCACATTCGGCACCGAAACCTGCACCGTGTCGGCGTTCGGCATACCGATTCAACTCAACGACTACAGTGGCAACATCTTCGTACCATTGCTCATGGCCGCCGTGCTCGCCGTGGTCTACCGCGGGCTGAAGCGCGTCATTCCCGACAGCGTACAGCTGGTGTTCGTGCCATTCCTCTCACTGGTCGTCGTTTTTGCGCTCACCATACTGGTTATCGGGCCTCTGGGAATATGGCTCGGCAGCGGGCTGGGAGCGGCCACAGCATGGCTTAACGCGCACGTGCCATTCCTGTTCGCGCTCATCATCCCGATGCTCTACCCGTTTCTCGTGCCGCTCGGTCTGCACTGGCCGTTGAACGCCCTGATACTGATGAACATTCAGACGCTCGGCTACGACTTCGTCCAAGGTCCGATGGGTGTATGGAACTTCGCCTGCTTCGGTGCCACCGCCGGCGTGCTCGTGCTGGCCGTACGCGGCAAGGATTCGGCCATGCGGCAGACCGCGGTGGGGGCGTTGCTCGCGGGATTGCTGGGTGGCGTTTCGGAACTGAGCCTGTACGGCATCCATCTGCATCACCGCCGCGTCTACCGCTGGCTGCTCGCCGGCTGCGCGGCCGGCGGAGTGACCAGCGCGGTGTTCGGCTGGCTGTTCCCGTCCGTGCTGCCATCCGGCCAGATGGTCCGGGGCGTTACGACTACGGCATTCGCCTTCTCCTCGTTGCTGACGATTCCGGTGTTCGATCGGATGTGGGTGTACGCGCTGTCCATCGCCGTTGCGTTTGTAATGGCGATGGTGTTGACGGTGTTGTTCGGGTACCGCACGCCGTCGCGCGCCACCAAGACGCAGATGGTCTCGGCAGACGAGAACGCACGCCCGCAGGATATGGCGAGGGGGATTGACACGACCGTGTCGGATGTGGAGTCTGCGGAAGATTCTCCATCGCGGGCTGCCCCTGATCGGGCTCTTGACTCCAACGCCATCTTGTCGCCGGTCGCCGGCCGGCTGGTGAATCTGGAAGCGACTGGCGATCCGGTGTTCGCCTCCCGCGCGCTGGGGGAGGGCGTAGGCGTCGTGCCGGAGACGACCGGTGAGACAGCCGTGCTCGCACCGGTCAGTGGCATGCTGAAAACCGTGGCCCGAACCGGCCATGCCTTCGGCATTAAAACCGATGGCGGCATCGAGGTGCTGGTTCATATCGGCATTGACACCGTCGATATGGATGGCGAGGGATTCGCTGTGGTCGTGGCTAAAGGCGAGCGGATCGCGGCGGGAGAGCCACTGGCCACCGTGGATTTCGGCAAAGTCGCGGCGGCCGGGCACAGCGTTGTGGTGGTGGTGACGGTGGTCAACGCCGCTGAACTGACCGTGGTCACGCCGTTGATCGGCGACGGTAGCGGCGACAACAACGGCGGTGACTGCAAAACCGTATCAGCCGGCAGCCCGATCATCGATGTGGAACAATGACGTTGCGAAAGGATGCCATGGAAATACTGCGAGTGTTCAACAACAACGTCGTGCTCGCCAAAGGCGGCGACGGCGGTGAGGTGATTCTCACCGGCCGTGGACTGGGGTTCCAGGCCAAGCCGGGGCAGACGGTCGACGAGTCGAAAGTCGTGCGCACCTTCGTGCCGTCGGACGGGCGTGACCCGGACCATCTGGCGCAGATGCTGGCGGACATTCCGCCCGAAATCATCCGCGTGGTCGTCGAATCCATGCAGGAAGCCGGACTGGGGGAGCGTGAGACCGGCAGCACCACGCTGGTCATGGCCTTGTCGGATCACGTGGCGAATGCGGTGGAGCGGGTGCGGCGCGGCATCGACATTACCTACCCGCTGCTCGGCGAGGTGAGCAACCTGTACCCGCAGGAATACGCGCAGGGGCGTGCGATGCTCGCATCGCTCAATGCGCGGCTCGACGTCACGCTGCCGGACGGCGAGGCCACCGCGCTTGCCATGCATCTGGTCAACGCCGGCTTCGCCACCGGCGACCTGTCCTATACGTATACGATGACGGGCGTGATCCAGCAACTGCTTGACATTATCGACCACAGCTACGGCATCACGTTGGACCGCAGTTCCGTGAATGTGGGCAGGTTCATCACCCATCTGCGTTACCTGTTCGTACGCATCCACCAGCACCAGCAACTGACGGATGAGCCGGCACCGGTGATGAAGGTGATTCGTGAGTCCTATCCCGCCGCGCTACGATGCGCGCGAACCATCGCCTCCCTGCTCGAACTGCGCCTCGACACGGATATCAGCGACGACGAAACCGCCTATCTGGCAATGCACGTCGCCCGAGTCACCGGCCACGCATCGTAGCGGATCAGCGAATCGGCTCGAGCGTGCCGGTCATTTCGGCGAAATCCGAGGTGGCGTTTGAGGCAGCGGCCTGTGCGGTCTTTTCCAGCGCGGAGGCGTCGGGTACGCGCACGATCAGCGCGCGATGATCCACTGAGAAACGAATATGTTTGGTCTCCGGTAGCATGTCGCCGTCCACCTGCGCTTTGGCCGGCTTTTCCAATGTGATTTCGGCACTGACGCCCTGAACCTGTTCGATGGTCGAGTTCGTGGACAGCGGGTTCTGTTCGGGCTTGCCGATGATCGTCTGGTGCACCACGTCGCCGAACAGGTTGGCCCAGCCGAGGATGCCGCCGGTGGTGTCGATGATTTCGAAGTCCAGCAGACCATCGTCATAGGATGCCGCCGGCATCAGCGAGAACATGGGAATCTGGCCGCAGTTGCCGGCCATCACCGTGCGGAAATCGAGATTCTTGATGGTGTGGGTCGAGCCGTCGGCGCTGGTGACTGTCAGCGTGCCGCGGAACTTCGGCGCGAACAGGTTCTTCACGCCGCCCACGAAGTAGGCGAGCCAGCTGATGTTCGCCTTGAGCTCGGGGTTGGTGTCGTCGATCATGGCCGCATCGAAGCCGATGCCGGCGATGATGAGGAAGGCGTGGCCGTGGTCGTCCTCCGGGTGGTCGAGCAGGGTGAGACGGCCCATGTCCACCAGGCGGGAGCCGTGGGAGGTGGCCACGGTCAGCGCGGCGTCGATATCGTCCACGGGAACGCCCATATTGCGGGCAAACAGGTTGCCGGTGCCGATGGGGATGATGCCCAGCGCATGGCCGGTGCCGGAGACGGCGCTCGCCACCGTGCGCACCGTGCCGTCGCCGCCGACCGCGATCACCACGTCGGCGCCGTCCTCCAGCGCCTCAAGCGCGCAGACCCTGCCGTCCTTGTCAAGCTGGGTGTCGTAGAAGCGGATGCGATTGAGCCCCTTGGCCTCGCAGAACCTCTGGATATGCAGCCTGCGGGCTTCGGCCTGCGGTTTGGACGGATTCACGATGAAGGCGTACTGCACCTCGTCGTCCCGGCGCTTCTCCAGCGTCTGAGCCAGCTTGCGGCGGCGCTGCGCGCGCAGAGCGATGACGATGACGGCGATGAGCACCACCACAATGGCGATTGCGGCGATGATCAGAAACACGGTGAGGGCAGGCTGAGGCATGGCTCCTATTGTTATCGGTGGGGAGGTCGTTTGCGGCCATGGTGCGCCGTACGTGAACATTTCCTGCACGCAACAGCCCCGTGGGGCGTGATTATGGTTCAATCGCGTCTCATCTGACGAAATTGGCCGGGTGGACCCGTCCGCGGACTTTCCCGGGCTTCCCTGTGATTTCCGCGTGACTCCCGCGCATTCGGCCATTGTCGGTGTCTGCTTACGCGGCTAGTCTGGTGCCCATGCTTGATATTCAATTCATCCGTGAACACACCGATATCGTCAAGGAATCCCAGCGCAAGCGCGGCGAGTCCGTGGAGCTCGTCGACGAAGTGCTCTCCTCCGACACCGCACGTCGTGAGGCGCTGAAGGCCTTCGAAGAGGCTCGCGCCCAGCAGAAGGAAATCGGCAAGAAGGTCGCCGCGGCTCCGGCCGACGAAAAGGCCAAGCTGATTGCCGAAACCAAGGAACTCTCCCAGAAGGTTTCCGAATACAAGGCCGCAGCGGACGCCGCAGCCGAAGAATACACCACCGCCATGTGGAAGCTCTCCAACATCGTGGAGCCCGAAGCTCCCGAAGGCGGCGAGGATGACTACGTGGTCGTCAAGAAGGTTGGCCAGATTCGCGACTTCGCGGCCGAAGGCTTCGAGCCCAAGGACCACCTGACCCTCGGCACCGGCGTGGCCGGCATCGACATGCGCCGCGGCGTCAAGGTCGGCGGCTCCCGCTTCTATTTCCTGCGTGGCCAGGTGGCCCGCATGCAGATTGCCATGCTCACCATGGCCGTGGACCAGGCCGAAGAGCACGGCTTCACGCTGGCCATCACCCCGACGCTCGTGCGCCCCGAGGTCATGCGCGGCACCGGCTTCCTGAACTCCCACGCCGACGAGATCTACCGTCTGCGCGAGCCCGATGACCAGTACCTGGTCGGCACTTCCGAAGTGGCGCTCGCCGGCATGCACGAGAACGAGATCCTCGACCTCGGCAACGGCCCGCTGCGCTACTGCGGTTGGTCCTCCTGCTACCGCCGCGAGGCCGGTGCCGCAGGCAAGGATACTTCCGGCATCATCCGCGTCCACCAGTTCGACAAGGTGGAGATGTTCGTTTACGCCAAGCAGGAGGACTCCTACAAGGAGCACGAGCACCTGCTGGCCATGGAACAGGAGATGCTCGCCAAGGTCGAGGTGCCCTACCGCATCATCGATACCGCCGCCGGCGACCTCGGTTCCTCCGCCGCCCGTAAGTTCGACTGCGAGGCTTGGGTGCCGACCCAGGGCCGTTACCGCGAGCTCACCTCCACCTCGAACTGCACCGAGTACCAGGCTCGCCGCCTGAACATCCGCGAGCGTATGGAAGACGGCGGCACCCGCCCGGTCTCCACCCTGAACGGCACGTTGGCCACCACCCGTTGGCTGGTCGCCATCATGGAGAACCACCAGCAGAAGGACGGCTCCATCGAGATCCCGAAGGCCATGCGCGCCTACATGGGCGGCAAGGAAGTTATCGAGCCCACGAAGTGGGAGGCCTGAGTCTCATCGTGCTTTAGCTCCCTCTGATGAGGGAGCTGTCAGCGTAGCTGACTGAGGGAGAGATTACTGAGGGAGAGATCGCTGATAGCCAGCAGGCGAATCCAAGACCGACCGCACTGCCGAATATCAACATCCCTCCCTTCTGTATAATGAATACTTGCGCGTGTGAACGCGCATCAGGACAGGTGTCTGAGCGGCCTAAAGAGACGGTCTTGAAAACCGTTGAGGGGCAACCCTCCGCGAGTTCGAATCTCGCCCTGTCCGCGAACCGAGGCCTGGGCAACATGCCCAGGCCCTTTTTTTCTTTTTCTGGAACCTGTCTTCTTGATTGCCGCCGGGGTGCTGATATATTGGTTTGTGATGCCGTAACATGCGGTGTCCCCGTTGATATGACGGGCCGATCGGCGTGAGCCGATAAGAAAAGGCCCGACGTTTGCAGCATCGGGCCTTTGCGTTGATTACCGGCTTGCGCCTTTAATCAACAAGGTTGCAAGATGAATCATATCACGATGCACGGTAGTCTGACCGTGAACGGGCGCACCGTGATCGTCCATATGGGCGATGGCGAGGCGAACGCCACGGTTGACGGCACGCACTTCAACGTGCGTAGCCTGTGGCAGCTCTACCAGTTGCTGAGACTGCTCGTGTAGCGTCTCATTAAGGTGCGGTGCCCCCTGGTCGGGTATCGCGCCGGCGACCTGAAAACCGATAATGTTGGCAAGTGCTTGCAATTTGCGGTGGACGATTGCAAGCTAACGTCTTGGATTGTTGCCGCTATCCAATATCTCATTAGGCCTACCGGTGGACCAAAAGTACGTTGCTTTGTAAGGGGAGTTAATGAAATGAACAAACTCGCACAATCGAGCATCGAACCGGTTTAATGCTACTCGCCTCAACGGGACGCGCGGTAATTGTTAGCTAAGTTGACAATAAAAGAATGAGGGCATACATTAGTAATCAGTCATCACACTGAGATGATGATTTCACTACGAAGGAGTAGAGATATGGTATCTCGCAATAAGCGCATCGTGGCTGCTTTTGCCGCGGTAGCAGCAATGGGAATGGGCTTGGCCGGTTGCGGCAGCGACACTGCCGGCGACACGAAGACCACCGATGATGGCGGTGTGGTCAACATCACCTATATGCATCGTCTGCCCGATCGCGAAGGCATGACCTTGGTCAACGACATTGTGGCCAAGTGGAACAAGGAGCACCCGAACATTCAGGTCAAGGCCACCAAGTTCGATGGCAATGCCGCCGACATGATCAAGAAGCTCGAGACCGACGTCAAGGCTGGCAATGCGCCGGATCTGGCTCAGGTCGGTTACGCCGAGGTTCCTGAGGTCTTCACCAAGGGCCTTCTGCAGGATGTCACCGATGAGGCCGCCAAGTACAAGGACGATTTCGCTTCCGTCCCGTTCGCACTGATGCAGGTGGACGGCAAGACCTACGGTCTGCCGCAGGACACCGGCCCGCTGACTTACTTCTACAACGCCGCTGAATTTGAGAAGCTCGGCATCACCGTGCCGAAGACCGCTGACGAGCTCATTGAGACCGCCAAGAAGACCGCTGCCCAAGGCAAGTACATCATGACCTTCCAACCTGATGAGGCCATGATGATGATGTCCGGCCAGGCCGGCGCTTCCGGTCCGTGGTACAAGGTCGACGGCAACTCCTGGGTTGTCAACACCCAGACTAAGGGCTCCAAGGCCGTGGCCGATGTCTACCAGCAGCTGATCGACAACAAGGCCGCCCTCACCAACCC
>OLIF01000148.1_pt1 | contig 16957 bp, 15 predicted proteins | sample 1609681 | NCBI WGS metagenome assembly OLIF01 (sample SAMEA4350143, study PRJEB24818) | metagenome | biome: human; feature: gut; material: faeces | place: Denmark | collected 2013-09 | reverse complement strand
TCTTTAACATAATGGATGTGTTTTTTGTGTGATCCTGTAAAGTTGGTAGATTGTGACTGGCTTAAAAAATCATTAATTAATAATAGTTTATGTTTAGAGGGTTCTCCGCGTCAGCGGGGATAAACCGAACTCGGGGCAAACACCGAGGAATACGAATCGGGGTTCTCCGCGTCAGCGGGGATAAACCGCGAATACTGATACCGGTTTACGATCTGGATGGGGGTTCTCCGCGTCAGCGGGGATAAACCGGATTGTCGCGCGCGCCACCTGCATTATTAAGAGGGTTCTCCGCGTCAGCGGGGATAAACCGCCTGCCCGCCAACCTGTGTGCATATACAGGGAGGGTTCTCCGCGTCAGCGGGGATAAACCGGACTCGCAATCGCCAGAAGACGCGATCAGTTGGAGTTCCCCGCGTCAGCGGGGATAACCATTTAGGTATGTTCAGGCCGGGCAGTTTCCCGCCCGGTTTTCATCATTTAGGCATTCGACCAGCTCTGGATTGAATCTGCATTCCCTAACTCACCATGCATCACTTCATACGATTTTTTCAGAATCACATCGGTGTGTTTGGTTAGGTCTTTGAAAATGCCTTTATTCATTGCGTCGTAGCGTTTGGCATTGCTCTCAACAGGCATAAAGACATCTTTCACGCGAACCATTTTGTCGACAGCCGTTGCGTAATCTGGATATAACCCCAGCCCTACCGCCGTATTGATCGCCGCTCCCAGGCTTGCACAGCCGTTAATGGCATTACGTCGTGCAGGAAGGTTGAATACATCGGCAAAAATCTGCATAAACAGATCGCTGTTCGAACCGCCGCCAGTAATGATTACATGCTTCGCAAAGTGATTCATTTCATTACACATATTGTCGTAATTATTCTTCAGCGTCAGCGCCACGCTTTCCAGAATCGAACGATAAATCCAAGCGTAATCCATGCTGGAATCAAAACCGATCATAATCCCGCGTTTATACGGTTCCCACGGATTGGTCAGCCAGTCCAGCACCGTCATCAGCCCATTACAGCCGGGCGGCACGCAAGAGGCTTTTTTGTTAAGCAAATCTTCCGGCGAAAGATCCAGTGCTTTAGCATCCTGAATTAACGACTCGCCCAACATGTCGCGCAGCCAGCTCACCGTCCACATGCCTTTGCGAATACCGTAACCTTCATACAGTAATGTTTCTGGAATCGAAGACATAATCGGCCAGTACGCTACCGGAGCTTTCGGCAGTGCTTTGCCGTTCATCATCAACGCGATGTAGGTGCCAAGAGAAATTACCGCCGTTTCATCATCCAGTAACCCAGCTCCCAGTGCCTCTACGGGTTTATCGCTGGTGGTACAAACAACCGGCAGCCCAGCCGGGAAATGTGTCGCCAGCGCGGCTTGTGGTGTGATATGCCCAAGAACGGTACCCGGCATTTGCACATCAAAAAGCATCTGGCGGGGAATATTAAACTTCTCCATTACCACAGCATCTTCACTCCATGCCCAGGTCTTATAATCCACCGGCCACTGACCAAAATAGTTGGCGATATTGTCCTTAAATTCGCCCGTTAAGCGATGCGTCAGGTAACCCGAAAAAGAGGTGACATAGGCCACGTCAGAATTAGTGTGTTCGTAAGGGCGGGTGACACGGGCATCCTGCCAGCTAATCAACGGTGCGGCAGGCGTGCTATCGGCTTTCAATAACGCGCGACAGCAACGGATTGAGCCCAGACCGATGCCAACAATATCTTCTTTATTCCCGGCAAACTGGCTCATCAAATCGTGACCGGCGAAGCATAATGATGCCCATAAATCGTCGTCAGGATGTTCTGCGGTATTGGCATCCGGCGTGTGCATTGGCTGTAATAAGCCTTTGCCTTCGCAAACCACGTTACCTTCCAGATCGTACATCACCACTTTTGTGCTCTGACTTCCGCCATCAATCCCTATGATGTATTTCTTCGACATGATTTTTCTCCTGTAATTTTCCTGGCTTACTTGCTGCTAGCCATCACTGATGCACTATCAGCAGTACGAATTTTTTGGAACAGCAAAAAGGTAAAGACGATTACCATGGCGAGCGCTGCCATGCCCATCAGCCACATGTTGCGGTAGGCTTCAGCGGCAGGCAGGGTGTCTTGCCAGTAGCCGATAATCGGGTAAACGAAGACGTCCGGCAGGAATCCAATCACCGAACAAATACCTACCGTGGTACCCATAATGTAAGACGGTGTTCTCGCTTCGCCGGGGCAGGCCCAGTACAGACCGCGGGAGGCGTAGCAGGTGAATCCCAGCAGTAAAATCAGGCCAATCCCCATCGCGACCGATTGTGGGTTAGAGTTCGTGATGAGCAGGGCAGTTAATGCCAGCAAACCGATGATGGAAAGAATTTGGACCACGCGGGTAGGGGATTTCACTTTGCTGTAGGTGGTGATAATGCCGCCAAGTGGGCCGCACAGCGCGCGGAAGATTTTGTTGATTACAATCCCCATGTAGCTCGCTGCCACCAGCGACATGCCATACATTTCGGTCAGATAGTTGGTGGAGTAACTCAGAATGGCGTAGATGGTGAAGACGCCAAAAATCACCATGCTGCAATACCAGGTGGTACTGATGCGCAAAACAGCCAGAATGTCGCTAAGCTGGAATGACTGTTTTTCTTCGTTATTGGCACTGCGCAGGTTGTTGTTATCGCTAACAAAAAACCAACACAAAATGCCCAGCAGAATGTAAACCACACTGTAGATGATAATGACCGTTTTCAGGCTGGCGCTGTCATCCGGTGCAAAGCGAGAAAAGACCCACATAGTAAACACCGCCAGAGACATAACACCGACGCCGCGCAGCCCTTCCATCCAGCCCATAATTTTCCCTTGCTCGCTATGATCGCCGAGCAACGAGGCGGCTTTAATCGACACCGACCACAGCATTAAAATAGTGGTTATGGCAAAGGCGACCTGAATACAGAGCATTACCCACAGTGGTGGATAAGTTGCCATTAACAGGCCCAGTAATCCGGTAATAACCATCGCGGAAGTAATCATTTTGCGATGTGAAAATTTATCGGCAATAACCCCGCTGGGAGCATAGAGAATAATTGCCGCAATACCAAAAGTACTCATTATTAAACCTATCTCGGTATTGCTGAATCCCATAAATTTCGCCATGGGAATTTGATAAATATAACGTAAATAAGCCAGGTCAAAACTAACGCCGCCGCTAAAACTAATTATCGCGAGGGTTATCCAACGGCGATATGAGTTGTGTTGCATATCGTATTCCCATGTGTAATAGACAAAAAAAAGAGAAAAGTAAGCCGCCCTTTCAGGTGGATTACTTTTCTCAGCTCTCTAGTAATTACAATAAGAAATAACATGGAAAGCAGTGGTATTGTGTGAGAGTAATCACGCTTCTGCTTTTTAAAATTATTTGATTATACGAATAATACTCTGTGAGTACGATCACATTAGCGGCTATGCCCTTATGCTAAAAATTATCCCCAGTTACCAGAGATAATGAGAAAGGTAACTTCCCTCTCGCGGGGGAAGTTACCTTTCTTTTTTTTTGCCTTACGGAAATTGGAGCTAACTATGTCAATCGAATCTCTCAATGCGTTCTCAATGGATTTTTTCTCCCTGAAAGGTAAAACAGCAATTGTTACCGGTGGGAATAGCGGTTTAGGCCAGGCATTTGCAATGGCGCTGGCCAAAGCAGGTGCAAATCTCTTTATTCCGAGCTTCGTCAAAGATAACGGCGAAACAAAGGGAATGATTGAAAAACAGGGTGTTGAAGTAGACTTCATGCAGGTGGATATCACCGCAAAAGGCGCGCCGCAGAAGATAATTGCCGCCTGTTGTGAACGTTTTGGCACCGTCGATATTCTGGTCAATAATGCCGGTATTTGTAAGCTGAATAAGGTTCTGGACTTTGGTCGTGCCGACTGGGATCCGATGATTGACGTGAACCTGACTGCCGCATTCGAGTTAAGCTATGAAGCGGCAAAAATTATGATCCCGCAGAAAAGCGGTAAAATCATTAATATCTGTTCATTGTTCTCTTACTTAGGTGGTCAATGGTCACCGGCTTATTCTGCCACTAAACATGCTCTTGCCGGATTCACCAAAGCCTATTGCGATGAATTAGGTCAATATAATATTCAGGTAAATGGTATTGCTCCAGGATATTACGCAACCGATATCACTCTGGCGACCCGTAGTAATCCAGAAACCAATCAGCGTGTTCTTGATCATATTCCGGCAAACCGTTGGGGCGATACTCAGGATTTAATGGGGGCAGCCGTATTCCTCGCAAGTCCGGCTTCAAATTATGTTAACGGGCATTTATTAGTGGTTGATGGCGGTTATTTAGTGCGCTAATCCATAACGGTGGTTTCTGTTTTCTCTTATTAATAACTATTCCATTTTTATTATCAGGAAGGAATTATTATGTCTTTATCTCGCGCAGCGATTGTTGACCAGCTAAAGGAAATTGTTGGTGCAGATCGCGTAATTACCGATGAAACGGTATTAAAGAAAAACAGTATTGACCGTTTTCGTAAATTTCCAGATATTCATGGTATTTATACTTTGCCTATTCCGGCAGCGGTCGTAAAACTGGGTTCCACAGAGCAAGTGTCCCGTGTGCTGAATTTTATGAACGCGCACAAAATTAACGGTGTGCCGCGTACCGGCGCTTCCGCCACCGAAGGTGGGCTGGAAACCGTCGTGGAAAACTCGGTAGTGCTCGACGGCTCCGCCATGAATCAAATCATTAATATTGATATTGAGAATATGCAGGCCACGGCGCAATGTGGTGTTCCGCTGGAAGTGCTGGAAAATGCGTTGCGTGAAAAAGGCTACACCACGGGGCACTCTCCGCAGTCTAAACCACTGGCGCAGATGGGCGGCCTGGTGGCGACCCGCAGTATCGGGCAGTTCTCCACACTCTACGGCGCAATCGAGGACATGGTCGTTGGTCTGGAAGCAGTACTGGCTGATGGCACTGTGACACGCATTAAAAACGTGCCACGCCGCGCGGCGGGCCCGGACATTCGTCACATCATCATCGGTAACGAAGGCGCACTGTGCTATATCACTGAAGTGACTGTTAAAATATTCAAATTCACCCCGGAAAACAACCTCTTCTACGGCTATATCCTGGAAGACATGAAAACCGGCTTCAACATCCTGCGTGAAATCATGGTGGAAGGGTATCGTCCGTCGATCGCTCGTTTGTATGACGCTGAAGATGGCACCCAACACTTCACCCATTTTGCCGACGGTAAATGCGTGCTGATCTTTATGGCTGAAGGTAACTCTCGCATTGCGAAGGCGACGGGCGAAGGGATTGCGGAAATCGTGGCTCGTTACCCGCAGTGCCAGCGCGTGGACAGCAAGCTGATCGAAACCTGGTTTAACAATCTGAACTGGGGACCGGATAAAGTGGCCGCCGAACGTGTGCAGATCCTAAAAACCGGCAACATGGGCTTTACCACCGAAGTGTCCGGCTGCTGGAGCTGCATCCACGAAATCTACGAAAGCGTTATTAACCGTATTCGCACCGAGTTCCCGCACGCCGACGACATCACCATGCTGGGCGGTCATTCTTCTCACAGCTACCAGAACGGCACCAACATGTACTTCGTCTACGACTACAACGTCGTTGACTGTAAGCCGGAAGAGGAAATCGACAAGTACCACAATCCGCTCAACAAAATCATCTGCGAAGAAACCATTCGCCTCGGCGGTTCGATGGTACACCATCACGGTATCGGTAAACATCGCGTTCACTGGAGCAAACTGGAGCATGGCAGCGCATGGGCGTTGTTGGAAGGGCTGAAAAAGCAGTTCGATCCTAATGGCATTATGAACACGGGCACTATCTATCCGATTGAAAAATAATGTGTGAGGCAGCGTTCCGCGATGACGGGGCGTTGCCTTTTCGGCTTCTCAGGCGAGAAGCCGTTCTTATTACCGGACAATGAAGGGGTAAAGATGAACACTTCACCGGTGCGAATGGATGATTTACCACTTAACCGTTTTCACTGCCGCATTGCTGCGCTCACTTTCGGTGCGCACCTGACCGACGGTTATGTCCTCGGCGTCATTGGTTACGCCATTATTCAGCTTACTCCAGCCATGCAACTGACGCCGTTTATGGCGGGAATGATTGGCGGCTCAGCACTCCTTGGTTTGTTTCTTGGCAGCCTGGTTCTTGGATGGATCTCCGACCATATTGGTCGGCAAAAAATCTTCACCTTCAGCTTTTTGCTGATTACGCTCGCTTCGTTCTTGCAATTTTTTGCCACCACGCCAGAGCATCTTATTGGGCTGCGCATTTTGATCGGCATTGGTCTGGGAGGCGATTACTCAGTAGGTCACACCTTGCTGGCTGAATTTTCCCCGCGCCGCCATCGCGGTATTTTACTGGGCGCATTCAGCGTGGTGTGGACCGTAGGCTATGTGCTGGCAAGTATTGCCGGGCATCACTTTATTTCCGAAAACCCGGAGGCCTGGCGCTGGCTGCTGGCATCGGCAGCGTTACCCGCATTGTTGATTACGTTATTACGCTGGGGAACGCCAGAATCGCCACGTTGGCTACTGCGCCAGGGGCGTTTTGCAGAAGCTCACGCTATCGTACATCGCTATTTTGGCCCCCATGTTTTACTGGGCGATGAAGTGGCAACGGCGACCCATAAACACATCAAAACCTTGTTCTCTTCGCGCTACTGGCGGCGCACGGCGTTTAACAGCGTCTTCTTTGTCTGCCTCGTAATCCCATGGTTTGTGATTTATACCTGGTTGCCGACCATCGCCCAAACTATTGGTCTGGAAGATGCGCTGACCGCCAGCCTGATGCTTAATGCGTTGTTAATTGTTGGCGCGTTATTAGGGTTAGTGTTGACCCACTTGTTAGCGCATCGCAGATTTTTACTGGGCAGTTTTTTGCTGCTGGCGGTCACGTTGATGGTGATGGCCTGTTTGCCTTCTGGCAGTTCATTAACGCTGCTGCTTTTTGTTCTTTTCAGTACCACCATTTCGGCGGTCAGTAATCTGGTGGGCATTTTGCCTGCGGAAAGTTTTCCTACCGACATTCGCTCGTTGGGCGTCGGTTTTGCCACCGCCATGAGTCGACTCGGCGCGGCGGTAAGTACTGGCCTGCTGCCGTGGGTGCTGGCGCAGTGGGGAATGCAAGTTACCTTATTACTCCTGGCGACCGTGTTGTTGGTTGGTTTTGTTGTGACCTGGCTATGGGCACCAGAAACCAAAGCACTCCCGCTGGTGGCGGCGGGAAATGTAGGAGGTGCGAATGAACATTCTGTTAGCGTTTAAAGCCGAACCGGATGCCGGAATGCTGGTGGAAAAAGAGTGGCAGGCGGCTCAGGGTAATAGCGGACCGGATGTTTCGCTACTGCGAAGTTTACTCGGTGCTGATGAACAGGCCGCCGCCGCAATTTTGTTGGCGCAGAGAAAAAACGGCACGCCGATGTCTTTAACCGCGTTGAGCATGGGGAATGAACGGGCGTTACACTGGCTGCGCTATCTCATGGCTCTTGGGTTTGAGGAAGCTGTATTGCTGGAGACGGCGGCAGATCTGCGCTTTGCGCCGGAATTTGTCGCTCGCCATATTGCCGAATGGCAGTACCAGAATTCGCTGGATCTGATAATTACTGGCTGCCAAAGCAGCGAAGGGCAGAATGGGCAAACGCCATTTTTGCTGGCGGAAATGCTGGGCTGGCCCTGCTTCACTCAGGTGGAGCGTTTCACTCTCGACGCACCGTTTATCACCCTCGAACAGCGTACTGAACATGGGCTGCGCTGTTGCCGGGTTCGCTTGCCTGCGGTGATTGCCGTGCGCCAGTGTGGCGAAGTCGCCTTGCCAGTACCTGGAATGCGCCAGCGTATGGCGGCGGGGAAAGCGGAGATTACCCGCGAAACTCTTGTCGCAGAATCGCCAGCGATACAGTGCCTGCGACTGGCAAGACCGGAACAACGACGCAGTGCGACGCTGATTGATGGGCAAACGGTAGAAGAAAAAGCACAAAAGCTATGGCAGGACTATTTACGCCAGAGGATACAGCCATGAATATCGCAATTGTAACGATAAATCAGGACCATGCCGCAATGGCGAACTGGCTGGCAGAGCAGGATTTCAGCGGCTGTACCCTGACGCACTGGCAAATAGAACCACAGCCGATGGTCGCGGAACAGGTGCTGGATGCGCTGGTGGAACAGTGGCAACGAACGCCTGCGGAGGTTGTCCTCTTTCCTCCGGGCGTATTTGGCGATGAACTGGCTACCCGACTGGCCTGGCGTGTACATGGCGCCAGTATCTGCCTGGTGATTTCATGCGATATATCAACCGTAAGCGTGCGCAAATCCCACTGGGGAAATGCACTAATGGCGACGCTGCAAACAGAAAAACGCCCGCTATGCCTTTCTCTTGCCCGCCAGGCGGGAGCAGCGAAAAACGCCACATTACCCTCTGGTATGCAGCAATTGAACATTGTCCCAGGTGCGCTTCCCGACTGGCTGGTTAGCATAGAGGACCTGAAAAATGTTACCCGCGACCCATTAGTGGAAGCCAGATGGGTGCTGGTGGTGGGGCAGGGCGGCGAGGCAGATAGCCATGAAATCGCTATGCTGGCTGAAAAGCTGGGTGCAGAAGTGGGCTACAGTCGGGCGCGAGTGATGAACGGTGGCTTTGATGCAGAAAAGGTCATTGGTATTTCCGGGCATCTGTTGGCCCCTGATGTTTGCATTGTGGCGGGCGCATCCGGCGCGGCAGCGTTAATGGCGGGCGTACGCAATAGCCAGTTTGTGGTGGCGATTAATCATGACGCCAGCGCAGCGGTATTTTCACAGGCAGATGTTGGCGTGGTTGATGACTGGAAGACGGTGCTGGAGGCACTGGTGACAAACATTCACGCAGATTGCTTATAACGTGCTGCCGGATGCGGCGTGGACGCCTTATCCGGCCTACGGTTCTGGATTCGGGGCTTGTAGGACTGATAAGACGCGTCAGCGTCGCATCAGGTGCTGAATGCCGGATGCGGCGTGAACGCCTTATCCGGCCTACGGTTCTGGACTCGGGACTTGTAGGCCTGATAAGACGCGTCAGCGTCGCATCAGGCGCTGAATGCCGGATGTGGCGTGAACATCTTATCCGGCCTATAAATCACACAAATTCAAATCGTTACGATTATCCCATCAAAGCAATTTTTTCGCTAACGTCCAGACCCCGGTATTGGTGGTGGAAAGCGCCACCACACCCGCGTTAATCGCATTACGCGCATCTTCTTCATCGCACACCAGCCCGCCAGCAATCAGCGGTTGGCGGATTTTCTCCGTCACCCAGCCCAGCACTTTGGGCATACAGCCAGGCAGGATTTCAATACAATCAGGGTTTGATTGCGCAACTTGCTTATCAATGTTGTGAAACGAAATCGAATCAACGATAAACAGGCGATGAATACAGAAAAAACCTTCCGCTCTCGCCGCTTTTAGCATTGAGGCTTTCGTGCTGATAATACCGTCCGCTTCGGTCACCAGTTTCAAAAACTGAATCACCACTTCTTTATTTGACGCGCCTTCCAGCAAATCGACATGAATAAAGGCATATTTCCCGGCGCTCTTAATCTTTTTAACGATATGACTGATGGTGCAGATATTCCCATACAACACGGAAATAAACTGGCATTCAGAATCGATTGCCAGTTGCAGGCTGGCATTATCTTTAACGGCAGCAATCACCGGATTCTGGCGGAGCAGGTGTAAGAGGGGCATAAATTATCCTTGTTATTTATCCAAAGCGGTAGGTGATGCCGAATCCAGAAGGTGGATAGCGCCACTGTTGTAGGTTTTTTTCATCGCACAGCAAACGGCAGGTGCCACACTCCAGGCAGCCGCGATAATCAACGCGTAAGTCGCCTTCCGGTGTGAGCGAAAAAAGACCAGCCGGACAAGCGTTAATCAACCGTTGTGCCGTCTGGCGCTCAACGGAGTCAGCCGGAACAATATGCGGCGCATCAGCAGCGCGCCAGAGATTACGAGCTACAGACATCGCAGACTCCTGATAACATCGCCCGCCAGATGCCACAGGCCATGACGACGTAAATGACGCCAGAGCAACTGGCGCAGCGGCGGAACAGGTTTATCACCCTGATCCCATAAATCACGGGAAATATCCTGCATTAACGCAGGCCACGCCCGATACCAGCCAGGGCGTTGCAAAAGCGCCGGAACATGCTGATAACGCTGTAGAACATCCCACTGCAGGCTGCGTTCTACGTTGTGATGATAAAGCGGAAACAGATTTTGCGGCTCGCGGTGCTGGCAGGCGCTAATCAATGTTTGTGCCGCCGCCTGTGCGCCAGTCAGCGCCATATCCATACCGCGCACGGAAATTCCGGTATTGACGCAACTGCGTAACGCATCGCCCACCAGCAGCCAGCCGTTACCGCCATATTGCACTGGCATACTGTGCAAGCCACCTTCCGGCACCAGATGCGCGCCATACTCCAGCGATTCCGTGTTTTTGATAAGCGGGCGTACTGCTGGATGCGTTTTAAAGCGAGCCAGCAGCTCGCTTGCCGGAACACGACTTTGCGTAAGGGAGGAGAGCGGGCAAACAATCCCTAACGAAAGCGTTTGTTGATTAGTATAAAGAAATGCGCCGCCGGGTAAGTCATCACAGATTCCGCCGCTGAACAGCAACGCTGCGCCTTCGTTATTCTCCAGATGAAAACGTTCTTCAATAGAGGATGCTTCCAGCGCCAGCACTTCTTTGATCCCCAACGCCATCGCTTCGCCAGCAGGGCGAGTCACTAACCCGTGTTGTTCAGCCAGGATGCTATTAGCACCTTCCGCCAGCACCACATAACGGGCGCGGAGAATATCGTCACCACAAATGACACCACAGATTCTGCCGTTTTCTTCATACAGCGTATCCACCGTCGCGCCAGGGATACACTCGACACCTTCTTTTTCGGCTTCGGCAACCAGCCACGGATCGAAACGGGCGCGCAAGATGCTCCAGGATTCACCGCCAGGCTGTAAGCTGGAAAACGTTGTTGCGCCATCGGGTGTTAACAGGGAAAGGCTTTCGTGAGTGATACGTCGCTCAAGAGGTGCAGTCAGGTGATATTGGGGGAGGAGTTCCGCGAGCGCATGGGTATATAAACGCCCGCCGGAAAGGTTTTTGCTGCCGGGGATTTCAGCACGTTCCAGTAACAGAACGGATAAACCCGCTCGCGCGCAGCGCAACGCGCAGGCGGTGCCCGCAATTCCGGCACCGATAATAATAATGTCGCAGTCGTCTTCCATGTCATGCCCCAGAGATCCAGAGCGCAACACCCTAACATAGCGTTACTTAAGGGAAATTGACCGCCGACACACTCTTATCATTCGCCGCGATAGATGCAGCCTGCGGTGCAGGTTTCTTTCACCATTACCGCGCTTAACAGCGGCACAACGGGTTTTACCTGATCCCAAATCCATTTTGCTAAAACTTCGCTGGTCGGGTTTTCCAGGCCAGGGATCTCATTGAGATAATGATGATCGAGGCGATCGTAGGTCGGTTTAAACGCCGCTTTCAGTTCAGCGAAATCGATGATCCAGCCCGTATGCGGATCGACTTCCCCTGTAATTTCCAGGCGCACCATAAAAGAGTGCCCGTGCAGGCGACCACATTTATGCCCTTGTGGGACGTGTGGCAAGCGGTGAGCGGCTTCGAAGGTGAAATCTTTAAATAACGTGGTGGACATCATAATTTCTCTACAGGACGACAAAACCGCCGTAGAGTACCGGAAAGCCTGTTTTTTCGCATTATCTAAAACGACTTTGTTGCGCAAAATGGCCTGTTTATCTTAATGGTTGGCGATATTCTTTTAATTATCATGCTGTTAATAAATCCATTTTGTTGTTAGCGACTATTGCTAAAACAGGTTAGTCGATTTGGTTATTAGTTATCGCTATCCCGTCTTTAATCCACACCGTTCGCCCCGTTAACCTTACCTTCTCTTCTGTTTTATGGGCGCTGACAGGGCCGATAAACAGCTTTGCTTACTGGAACATAACGACGCATGACGACACAGGTCCCACCTTCCGCGTTGCTTCCGTTGAACCCGGAGCAACTGGCACGCCTTCAGGCGGCCACGACCGATTTAACGCCCACTCAGCTTGCCTGGGTTTCTGGCTATTTCTGGGGCGTGCTCAACCAGCAACCTGCTGTGCTTGCAGCGACGTCAGTTGCCGCCGCAGAAATGCCGGGTATTACCCTTATTTCCGCCTCGCAAACCGGCAATGCGCGTCGGGTCGCCGAAGCATTACGTGATGACTTATTAGCGGTAAAACTGAACGTTAAGCTGGTGAACGCGGGCGACTATAAATTCAAACAAATCGCCAGTGAAAAACTGCTTATCGTGGTGACCTCAACACAAGGGGAAGGGGAACCGCCGGAAGAAGCCGTTGCGTTACACAAGTTTTTGTTCTCCAGAAAAGCGCCAAAACTGGAAAACACCGCGTTTGCCGTGTTTAGCCTCGGCGATAGCTCTTATGAATTTTTCTGCCAGTCCGGGAAAGATTTCGACAGCAGGCTAGCGGAACTGGGCGGTGAACGCCTGCTCGACCGTGTCGATGCTGATGTTGAATATCAGGCGGCGGCCAGCGAATGGCGCGTCCGTGTGGTCGATGTTCTTAAATCGCGCGCGCCTGTCACGGCATCTTCGCAATCCGTCGCTACTGGCGCGGTAAATGAAATCCACACCAGCCCGTACAGTAAAGACGCGCCGCTGGCGGCAAGCCTTTCGGTTAACCAGAAAATTACCGGACGTAACTCTGAAAAAGACGTTCGCCATATCGAAATTGACTTAGGCGACTCTGGTCTGCGCTATCAGCCGGGCGATGCGCTGGGCATCTGGTATCAGAACGATCCGGCACTGGTTAAAGAACTTGTTGAATTGCTGTGGCTGAAAGGCGATGAACCCGTCACCGTTGATGGCAAAACGCTACCGCTGAACGAAGCGCTACAATGGCACTTCGAGCTGACCGTCAACACCGCCAACATTGTTGAGAATTACGCCACGCTTACCCGCAGCGAAACGCTGCTACCGCTGGTGGGCGATAAAGCGAAGTTACAGCATTACGCCGCGACCACGCCGATTGTCGACATGGTGCGTTTCTCTCCGGCACAGCTTGATGCTGAAACCCTGATTAACCTGCTGCGCCCGCTGACTCCGCGCCTGTACTCCATCGCCTCCTCGCAGGCGGAAGTCGAGAACGAAGTACACGTCACCGTTGGTGTGGTGCGTTATGACGTGGAAGGCCGCGCCCGTGCTGGCGGTGCCTCCAGCTTCCTCGCAGACCGTGTGGGAGAAGAAGGGGAAGTCCGCGTGTTTATCGAACATAACGACAACTTCCGTCTGCCCGCTAACCCGGAAACCCCAGTGATTATGATTGGTCCAGGCACCGGTATCGCGCCATTTCGCGCCTTTATGCAGCAGCGCGCTGCCGACGAAGCGCCGGGTAAAAACTGGCTGTTCTTTGGCAATCCGCACTTCACCGAAGATTTCCTCTACCAGGTGGAATGGCAGCGTTACGTGAAAGAAGGCGTGATAACGCGTATCGATCTTGCCTGGTCGCGCGATCAACAAGAAAAAGTTTACGTACAAGACAAACTGCGCGAACAGGGTGCGGAGCTGTGGCGCTGGATCAATGACGGTGCCCACATTTATGTCTGCGGCGACGCTAATCGCATGGCGAAAGACGTTGAGCAGGCACTTCTGGAAGTGATTGCCGAGTTTGGTGGCATGGATACCGAAGCGGCGGATGAATTTTTAAGTGAGCTGCGCGTAGAGCGCCGTTATCAGCGAGATGTCTACTAATGAGCGAAAAACATCCAGGACCTTTAGTGGTCGAAGGAAAACTGACAGACGCCGAGCGCATGAAGCTTGAAAGCAACTACCTGCGCGGCACCATTGCGGAAGATTTAAACGACGGTCTGACAGGCGGCTTTAAGGGCGATAACTTCCTGTTGATCCGTTTCCACGGTATGTATCAGCAGGATGACCGCGACATCCGCGCTGAACGTGCAGAACAGAAGCTGGAACCGCGCCATGCGATGCTGCTACGTTGCCGTCTGCCGGGGGGCGTTATCACCACCAAACAGTGGCAGGCGATCGACAAATTTGCGGTGGAAAACACCATTTACGGTAGCATCCGCCTGACCAACCGTCAGACGTTCCAGTTCCACGGTATTCTGAAAAAGAACGTCAAACCGGCACACCAGATGCTGCACTCGGTCGGTCTTGACGCGCTGGCCACCGCCAACGACATGAACCGTAACGTGCTGTGTACCTCGAACCCGTTCGAGTCACAGCTGCACGCGGAAGCCTACGAATGGGCGAAGAGAATCTCTGAACATCTGCTGCCGCGTACCCGCGCGTATGCGGAGATCTGGCTCGATCAGGAAAAAGTCGCCACCACCGATGAAGAACCGATCCTCGGTCAGACTTATTTGCCGCGTAAATTCAAAACCACGGTAGTGATCCCGCCGCAGAACGATATCGATCTGCATGCCAACGACATGAACTTCGTGGCAATCGCCGAAAACGGCAAGCTGGTGGGCTTTAACCTGTTGGTGGGCGGTGGGCTTTCTATCGAACACGGCAACAAGAAAACCTACGCCCGCACCGCAAGCGAGTTTGGCTATCTGCCGCTGGAGCATACGCTGGCGGTGGCGGAAGCGGTCGTGACAACTCAGCGTGACTGGGGTAACCGAACCGATCGTAAAAATGCCAAAACCAAATACACGCTGGAGCGCGTGGGGGTTGAGACGTTTAAAGCGGAAGTGGAGCGTCGCGCGGGGATCAAATTTGAACCGATCCGTCCGTATGAGTTCACCGGACGCGGAGATCGTATTGGCTGGGTTAAGGGCATTGATGATAACTGGCACCTGACGCTGTTTATCGAAAATGGTCGCATCCTTGATTATCCTGGGCGTCCGCTGAAAACCGGCCTGCTGGAGATCGCAAAGATCCACAAAGGTGATTTCCGCATTACGGCGAACCAGAATCTGATCATCGCCGGTGTGCCGGAAAGTGAGAAAGCGAAGATCGAGAAGATCGCCAAAGAGAGCGGGTTAATGAATGCCATCACGCCGCAGCGTGAAAACTCAATGGCCTGCGTCTCATTCCCGACTTGCCCGCTGGCGATGGCGGAAGCGGAGCGTTTCCTGCCGTCTTTTATCGACAACATCGATAATTTAATGGCGAAACATGGTGTCAGCGATGAGCATATCGTGATGCGTGTAACAGGCTGCCCGAACGGTTGTGGTCGCGCGATGCTGGCGGAAGTGGGCCTGGTGGGTAAAGCGCCGGGTCGCTACAACCTGCATCTTGGCGGCAACCGCATTGGGACACGTATCCCACGGATGTATAAAGAAAACATCACCGAGCCGGAAATCCTGGCGTCGCTTGATGAACTGATAGGGCGCTGGGCGAAAGAGCGCGAAGCGGGTGAAGGCTTCGGCGACTTTACGGTGCGTGCGGGCATCATTCGCCCGGTGCTCGATCCGGCGCGCGATTTGTGGGATTAACTTGAATTGCCGCTCCTGCCCGGTTTTGTAGGCCTGATAAGCGAAGCGCCATCAGGCAAGGCAAACAGTGAGGAACCTATGCCCAAACTCGATCTAAACGCCCTGAGCGAACTGCCGAAGGTTGAAAGCATTCTGGCGCTGGCTCAAACCAACGCCGAGCTTGAAAAACTGGACGCTGAAGGCCGCGTTGCCTGGGCGCTGGAAAATCTTCCCGGTGAATATGTGCTTTCTTCCAGCTTCGGCATTCAGGCGGCGGTGAGCCTGCATCTGGTGAATCAGATTCGCCCGGATATTCCGGTGATCCTCACCGATACGGGATATTTGTTCCCGGAAACCTACCGCTTTATTGATGAGTTAACGGACAAACTCAAGCTCAACCTGAAAGTATACCGTGCTACCGAAAGCGCCGCCTGGCAGGAAGCTCGCTACGGCAAACTGTGGGAGCAGGGCGTTGAAGGCATTGAAAAGTACAATGACATCAATAAAGTCGAACCGATGAACCGGGCGCTGAAAGAACTGAATGCGCAAACGTGGTTTGCTGGCCTGCGCCGTGAACAATCCGGCAGCCGCGCCAATTTACCGGTGCTGGCAATTCAGCGTGGCGTATTTAAAGTGCTGCCGATTATCGACTGGGATAACCGAACTATTTATCAGTACCTGCAAAAACATGGCCTGAAATATCACCCATTATGGGACGAAGGATATTTATCCGTCGGTGATACCCACACAACCCGTAAATGGGAACCTGGCATGGCGGAAGAAGAAACGCGTTTCTTTGGCTTAAAAAGAGAATGTGGATTGCACGAAGGGTAAATATTGCCAGATAAATTAAACGCCGCTGTCAGGAATGATGGGGGCGTTTTTATTTTGCGAGTAGCATTCCGGCATTTAAAGGTGAACATCGCAGGGAAAATTAACAGGTATAGAATGGTGTTGGGTGCTTGAGGCTGTCTGGCGTTAAGCATTCGCGAGGTTCCAGATGGGCAAAAGCCCCAGGCGATATTTCTATCAACCTGAGGCCTACGTTCGAACGTCGCAATTCGGATGTTAGTCTCTTCTTTGCAGGGAGGCAAGACATGCTGACAAAATATGCCCTTGTGGCAATCATCGTACTGTGTTGTACAGTACTGGGATTCACGCTGATGGTAGGCGACTCGCTGTGTGAGTTGAGTATCAGAGAACGTGGTATGGAGTTTAAGGCAGTTCTCGCTTACGAATCGAAGAAGTAGCCATCACGCGGGGGTAAAACCCATAAGCGCTAACTTAAGGGTTGAACCATCTGAAGAACGCGACGCCTCGGTGCCTCGTTAAGACGATGCCTCGCGTTCTTCAATTGCGTTTTGTAGGCTGTCAGGGATACTGTCCCACGAATGGC
>OLIF01000146.1_pt1 | contig 17724 bp, 17 predicted proteins | sample 1609681 | NCBI WGS metagenome assembly OLIF01 (sample SAMEA4350143, study PRJEB24818) | metagenome | biome: human; feature: gut; material: faeces | place: Denmark | collected 2013-09 | reverse complement strand
AGTATCGGGTGATTAGCTCAGCTGGGAGAGCACCTCCCTTACAAGGAGGGGGTCGGCGGTTCGATCCCGTCATCACCCACCACCGGGTCGTTAGCTCAGTTGGTAGAGCAGTTGACTTTTAATCAATTGGTCGCAGGTTCGAATCCTGCACGACCCACCAGTGTAAAAAGGCGCCCTAAAGGCGCCTTTTTGCTATATACGTCTTTTTGCATCCCCTCTTAAGACTCACCAGGATCGTTTTACTTTATAAATACGGATTCGTTCTGTTATTTCGCAGAAAACGGGTTAAATATGCATATCTGCTAATAATTAGATGAGTGAACTTTTATGGCTGAGGATATTAAGCAATTCATTGATTTTCTTATCAAAGCTAAACAAAGCACGTATGCAAATTCCAATAGCGCAGTGATGACACTTGCACCACTTACTGGGGCAAAACTCCATGAATATGAACAAGGAGCGCTATTCTACAGGGACATTTATTACGGTTTTTTACAGTTTACTGGGCAGGAAGTTATTTATCAGAGAGAAACAGCGGTATGGTCTATGAGCTATTCCGGTAAATGTTTTCTGGATAAAGACTCAGAAAGTATCTACGGTTTTTTACGTCAGGCGCTATTGCAATCGACTCGGGATATGCCATTCCGTGGCCCATTTGAATTCAATAGCGAAAATGATCTGCGATATGTTAACTGCTATAGCGGCAACTTTGACTTTTTCAGTGGTGAAGAACAGATATGGCATAACAACATGTTAGCCTACAAGCTTTACTATTCAGGAGGGTGGGTAAACTAATCAGCTATCAAATAATAGGCCATGACATTTCCCTATCAATCGACTATTTTGTTTAGCATACAAAACAAAAAACCGATTATGGCAAGTTTTCACGCTTTATATCGGTTTAATAGTTAATTCTATAAAACGAGATGGCAAAATGAGCGTGATGTTTGATCCTGAAGCTGCAATATATCCCTTCCCACCGAAGCCGACACCGTTAAGCATTGATGAAAAAGCGCATTACCGTGAAAAAATAAAACGGCTGTTAAAAGAACGTAATGCAGTGATGGTCGCCCACTACTATACCGATCCCGAAATTCAACAACTGGCGGAAGAGACAGGAGGCTGCATTTCCGATTCGCTGGAAATGGCTCGTTTTGGCGCACAACATTCCGCGTCTACGCTGTTAGTCGCTGGGGTGAGATTTATGGGAGAAACCGCCAAAATCCTCAGCCCGGAAAAAACAGTGTTGATGCCAACCCTTCAGGCCGAATGTTCTTTAGATTTGGGATGCCCCATTGATGAATTCAACGCATTTTGCGATGCCCACCTCGATCGTACTGTCGTTGTCTACGCTAACACTTCTGCCGCGGTAAAAGCTCGTGCGGACTGGGTGGTGACTTCAAGTATTGCCGTTGAACTGATTGATCACCTGGATAGTTTGGGTGAAAAAATAATCTGGGCGCCGGATAAACATTTGGGGCGTTACGTGCAAAAACAGACTGGTGCAGACATCTTGTGCTGGCAGGGAACCTGTATCGTTCATGATGAGTTTAAGACTCAGGCATTAACCTGCTTGCAAAAACAGTATCCTGATGCTGCCATATTGGTGCATCCTGAATCACCACAATCCATCGTTGAGATGGCAGATGCGATCGGTTCAACAAGTCAGCTGATCAACGCCGCGAAAACGTTGCCGCACCAGCAACTCATTGTGGCGACCGACCGGGGTATCTTCTATAAAATGCAGCAGGCGGTACCTGATAAAGTACTGTTGGAAGCGCCAACCGCAGGTCAGGGCGCGACCTGCCGCAGTTGCGCACATTGTCCGTGGATGGCCATGAATGGCCTTCGGGCTATTGTTGAGGCGTTGGAACAGGGAGGAAGCAAACACGAAGTTCATGTTGAAGAAATGCTGCGAGAGAGGGCGCTGGTACCACTCAATCGTATGCTGAATTTTGCGGCTACACTACGTGCATAACTGACAATAAGGCATCACGCTACGCTTTGGGGGAAAGATGGATTTTTTTAGCACGCAGAACATTCTGGTTCATATACCGATCGGCGCAGGCGGTTACGATCTTTCATGGATCGAAGCGATAGGGACCATTGCAGGTTTACTTTGCATTGGCCTCGCCAGTATGGAGAAGATCAGCAACTACTTTTTTGGTCTGCTCAACGTTACTCTGTTTGGTATTATTTTCTTTCAAATTCAACTCTATGCCAGTTTGCTGCTGCAGGTATTTTTCTTTGCAGCCAATATTTACGGCTGGTATGCCTGGTCGCGACAAACCGGTCAGAATGAAGCTGAGTTGAAAATTCGCTGGTTGCCATTGCCGAAGGCTTTAACCTGGCTGACGATCTGCGTGGTTGCTATTGGTTTGATGACGGCATTTATCAATCCGGTATTTGCGTTCCTGACCCGCGTGGCGGTAATGATCATGCAAGCGCTGGGTTTACAGGTCGCTATGCCAGACTTACAACCGGATGCATTCCCATTTTGGGATTCATGCATGATGGTATTATCTATTGTGGCAATGATTCTGATGACGCGGAAATATGTCGAAAACTGGTTGCTGTGGGTCATCATTAACGTGATCAGCGTGGTGATCTTCGCATTGCAGGGCGTGTATGCCATGTCGCTGGAGTACCTGCTCCTGACTTTTATTGCTCTGAATGGCAGCCGGATGTGGATCAACAGCGCACGCGAGAGAGGTTCACGCGCGCTATCCCATTAATGGTGATGATGTGAATGGCCGGATGCTCCCTGGTTAAGGTGGCAATCCGGCCTGCGGCAAGGCTGGTACTCCATCTGGACGGTGGCGTGTTCAATCTGATAATGCTCCATCAGATAATGCTGGATCTGTTCCAACAAAGCGTCGTGATCGTGTGGTGGAATTACCTGTACATGCAACGTCATCAGCGGCTTCTCCCCCACCATCCATACATGCACATGATGCACATTGCGTACTTCCGGGATTTCCCTGCACATACGACGCTTAAGTTCAGCTATATCCAGCGAAACTGGCGCACCTTCAAGTAATTCATTCACGCTATCTTTCAATAACCGCCAGGCGCTGCGCAAAACCAGAAGCGACACGAGGATAGAGAGAATTGGGTCGGCAGGCGTCCAGCCAGTCCAGATAATAATTAATGCGGCGACGATGGCGCCAACAGACCCCAGCAGATCGCCCAATACATGCAGTGCCGCTGCACGTACGTTGAGATTTTTTTCTCCACTGCCGCGATGAAGCAACCAGAAGGAAAGCACATTTGCCAGCAGTCCAGCTACCGCAATCGTCATCATCATGCCGCCTTCGACCGGGCGCGGCGTACGAAAACGCTCTATTGCCTCCCAGACAATCAAAATTGTAATTACCACTAATGCAATGGCATTCACAAACGCGGCGAGGGTGGTCAGCCTTAACCAGCCGAAAGTATGGCGAATGGTAGGTGGGCGACGAGAAAATTGTACGGCAAGCAGGGCGAAAAGCAGAGCCGCAGTATCAGTAAGCATATGCCCGGCATCGGCCAGCAGGGCCAGAGAGCCAGAAAGAAAACCGCCGATGACCTCTACTAGCATGAAACCAGCGGTTACGCAGAAAGCATACAATAAGCGGCGAGCGTTATTATCTTCTGGCGAGTGTGAGTGTGCCATGACGAGTCATCCCTTAATTAATCTCACTTAACTTTATGACATCATACTGCTTTTAGAAGGGAAAAATTAAAAGGGAGGGATTTCACACTCTCAATATTGGCTATTTTGCAGAATTACTGCGTAGTATCGACTTCTGTTCGTGACCAGTGAAGGCTGAAAGGGGACTGAAACAATGTGGTTGTTCAGAGGATGTTCTTGTTTTTCTCGTTATGTCAGATAACGTTTTTCAACAGTACATAGGTTATTGAATGGCAGACAACGGCTTAAGATTTCAGTTAAAAGAATAAATCCAGCATATAATATTAAAAAATTAATAAACAGAGTATGTTTTGTTAGGCATTGTGAAATACAGGTCATTTTTCGCAACATTCTGGCGTTTTTCTTGCTAATTCCAGGATTAATTCGTTCATAGTGTAAGACCCCGTTTACACATTCTGACGGAAGATATAGATTGGAAAGATTGCATTCACCAAAATAAGTATGGCAACTCTGGAACAGACATGAATTATCAGAACGACGATTTACGCATCAAAGAGATCAAAGAGTTACTTCCTCCTGTCGCATTACTGGAAAAATTCCCCGCTACCGAAAATGCTGCTACTACAGTTGCTCATGCTCGTAAGGCGATCCATAAGATCCTGAAAGGTAACGATGATCGCCTGTTAGTGGTGATTGGTCCGTGTTCTATTCATGATCCCGTCGCGGCTAAAGAGTACGCAACTCACTTGCTGGCGCTGCGTGAAGAGCTGAAAGATGAGTTGGAAATTGTTATGCGCGTCTATTTTGAAAAGCCGCGCACCACAGTGGGCTGGAAAGGGCTGATTAACGATCCGCATATGGATAACAGTTTCCAGATCAACGACGGTTTACGCATTGCTCGTAAATTGCTGCTTGATATTAACGATAGCGGCCTGCCAGCAGCGGGGGAATTTCTCGATATGATTACCCCGCAGTATCTCGCGGACCTGATGAGTTGGGGCGCAATTGGCGCACGTACAACAGAATCGCAAGTTCACCGCGAACTTGCTTCGGGCCTTTCTTGTCCGGTCGGGTTCAAAAATGGTACTGATGGTACGATAAAAGTGGCTATCGATGCGATTAATGCTGCAGGTGCGCCGCACTGCTTCCTGTCTGTGACCAAATGGGGCCATTCGGCGATTGTGAATACCAGTGGTAATGGCGATTGCCATATCATACTGCGTGGCGGGAAAGAGCCCAACTACAGTGCGAAACACGTTGCCGAAGTGAAAGAAGGGTTGAACAAAGCAGGGTTGCCGGCGCAGGTGATGATCGATTTCAGCCACGCTAACTCGTCCAAACAGTTTAAAAAACAGATGGATGTTTGCGCCGATGTTTGCCAGCAGATTGCCGATGGCGAAAAAGCCATTATTGGCGTGATGGTTGAAAGCCATCTGGTGGAAGGCAATCAGAGCCTGGAAAGCGGTGAGCCGCTGGCCTATGGCAAGAGCATCACCGATGCCTGCATTGGCTGGGAAGATACCGATGCTCTGTTACGTTCACTGGCGAATGCCGTAAAAGCACGTCGTGGATAAGGTTTAATTTTCGGATGCGCCACCAGAGTGGCTTATCTGGTGAATCACCGTAGGCCTGATAAGACGCGTAGCGTCGCATCAGGCCATGTGCTTTATTGTTAGCGATGAAAAATAAAAAAGCCGACTTACTTTCAGTCGGCTTTATCATTTGAAACAACGGCTACGCTTACTTCGCTTTACCCTGGTTGGCTACTGCCGCAGCTTTCGCCGCGATTTCGTCAGCATTACCCAGGTAGTAACGTTTCAGTGGTTTGAAGTTCTCGTCGAATTCATAAACCAGCGGTACGCCAGTCGGAATATTCAACTCAAGAATCTCTTCTTCGCTCATGTTATCGAGATATTTCACCAGCGCACGCAGAGAATTACCATGGGCAGCGATGATCACGCGCTCTCCGCTCTTCATGCGCGGGAGAATAGTTTCATTCCAGTAAGGAATCACCCGGTCAATAGTCAACGCCAGGCTTTCAGTCAGCGGTAACTCTTTCTCGCTCAACTTAGCATAACGCGGATCGTGTCCCGGGTAACGTTCATCATCTTTAGTCAGTTCCGGCGGAGTCACCGCAAAACCACGACGCCACTGTTTCACCTGCTCGTCGCCATATTTTTCTGCGGTTTCCGCTTTGTTCAGCCCCTGCAACGCACCGTAATGACGTTCGTTGAGTTTCCAGGATTTCTCAACGGGCAGCCATGCCTGATCCAGTTCGTCCAGTACGTTCCACAGAGTATGGATTGCACGTTTCAGGACGGAGGTGTAAGCAAAGTCAAAGCTGTAACCTTCCTCTTTCAGCAGTTTGCCTGCTGCTTTTGCTTCGCTTACGCCTTTCTCAGACAGATCTACATCATACCAACCAGTAAAGCGGTTTTCTTTGTTCCACTGACTTTCGCCGTGACGAACCAGAACCAGCTTAGTTACAGCCATATACTTACTCCTCAAACCATTTTTAATGATAATAATTCTCATTATATTGCCGATAGCCACACACGGCAATGATTAGGTATAACAATAGCGAAAATGGTGATTCAATGTAAGTCAACTGTAAACAAATGATTGCATTTTGGTGTGGACTTGAGCATCTGGCGGAAAAAGTGCTACGGCCGCAGAAAGAATGTAAAGGGGTGACTAACTCTTTTGTACCATTCAGACATATAGCTACTACGTATTTTTATTAAAAATAAATTCACGTTATAAATAATTTAATTCCGTCATGTGAATCATCTAATTGATGGAAATGTGAAAGCAATCATATTTAAAGGTCAATTAAACGTAATTTATGATACTTATCTATTACCGGCTTTTCAGGTTAACAGGTAAGCTAGCAGTAATTGAGACATATCACCTATGTATTGGGGACGGTAAGCAATAACGCCTGATTAAAGGAATGAAAGGGGAAGGAAATGAATAAAAAAATTTATCTGTTTTGTTCAGCCGGTATGTCAACATCATTGCTGGTTTCAAAAATGCGGCAGCAGGCTGAAAAATATCAGGTGCCCGTATACATTGAGGCATTTTCTGAAACTTTTGCAGTCGCGAAAGGACCGGAGGCTGATGTCATTTTGCCTGGACCGCAAATTGCCTATTTGCGTGAAGATATTCAAAAATTATTACCCAATAAACCAGTAGAAGTCATTGATAGTCAATTGTATGGCAAGATTGATGGTTTAGCTGTATTAAAATTTGCAGTTGCTATTATTAAAAAATCATTAATTTAATTTTTCGTCAAAGAGTAATTTCATTTCATATAGCATCATGATGAACTCATTTTAAAGTGTGATCAAAAATGAACAGCGCCATAAATTCGCTGGAAAGAATAATTTTACCCTTCGCGGTAAAATTAGGTAAGCAGGTACATGTAAATGCAATAAAAAATGGATTTATTCGACTACTACCATTAACGCTTGTAGGAGCGTTATTTGTCCTGATCAATAATGTGTTTTTAAATTTTGGTGAAGGTTCTTTTTTCTGGTCACTGGGTGTTCGTCTGGATGCCGGAACCATAGCAACTCTCGACGGTTTAAAGACTACTGGCAACAGCGTGTATAACGGTACGCTCGGCATAATGTCTCTATTGACACCATTCTTTATTGGGATGGCATTGGCTGAAGAGCGCAAGGTTGATCCTATCGCCGCCGGTTTACTTTCAATTGCAGCATTCATGACAGTTACTCCATTCAGCGTCAATAATGTTGCGGCTATCGGCACTAACTGGTTGGGCGGCACCAATATTATTTCTGATATTATTATTGGACTCGCAGTTGCAGAGATTTTCACCTTTGTAATGCGCAGAAAATGGATTATCACCTTACCGGCGAGTGTCCCTTCATCGGTGTCCCGTTCATTTAGCGCCTTGATTCCGGGCTTTATTATTCTATTGATTGCAGGCCTGATATCCTGGGGATTATCTCTGTTGGGTACGCATTTCCACCAGTTGATTATGAATAGTATATCCACGCCACTCGCCTCTTTAGGTGGTGTTGTCGGTTGGGCATATGTCATTTTGAATACGTTACTCTGGTTCTTTGGGGTTCACGGTGGCCTGGCGCTGACTGCATTAAATAGCGGAATAATGGCGCCGTGGGGAATGGAGAATATGGATATTTATACCCAGTATGGTTCGGTTGAGGCGGCACTGGCGGCAGGGAAAACATTTCATTTCTGGACGGGGCCAATGATGGAGTCATATGTCTACCTTGGCGGCACTGGTGCGACTCTGGGGTTAATTATTGCAATTTTTATTGCTTCACGCAGGGCCGACTACCGTCAGGTTGCGAAACTGGCATTACCATCAGGATTATTTGAAATTAACGAGCCGATCTTATTCGGTCTCCCAATTATTATGAATCCAATCTTGATGATCCCATTCCAGTGATCTTAGATATTATTAAAGACATTGAAGAAATTTGCCCGCAGGCGTGGGTGGTGAATTTTACTAATCCAGCAGGAATGCTTACCGAAGCAGTTTATCAGCATACGCAATTTAAACGTTTTATTGGGGTATGCAATGTGCCAATTGGCATGAAAATGTATATTCGCGATCTACTTGCAATACCTGAAGACAACGAAATTTCAGTTGATTTATTTGGACTAAATCATCTTGTTTTTATTAAAGATGTATGGGTGAATGGGCATTCCCGTTTTGATGAAGTTCTTGATAGATTAACTGCAAATAAAATAACGGGCAGTACTGTCAAAAATATATTTAGCTTACCATTTAATAGTGCATTTCTGCGTGGTTTAAAAATATTACCGTGTTCTTATTTGTTGTATTATTTTAAACATAAAGAAATGCTAGCGATTGAGCAGGGTGAGTTTTATAAAGACGGTGTGAGAGCGAAGATCGTCCAGCGGCTGGAAAAGAAATTTTTTGAACTTTATAAAGCCCCCCATTTGGCAAATAAGCCGGAAGAACTCAATGAGCGAGGCGGCGCCTGGTATTCTGATGCCGCATGCGGAGTAATAAATGCGATTTACAACGATCAGCAAACTGAACATTATGTTAATGTTTCCCATCATGGGGTTATAGAAAATATTCCCGCAGACTGGGCTATAGAAGTGACCTGTATTCTGGGGCGAAATGGTGTCGTACCTCATCCACGAATTCACCACTTTGATGAAAAAGTTCTTGGTTTAATTCATACCATCAAAACGTTTGAAAGAGCAGCAGTACAAGCCGCACTGAGCGGAAAGCTGGATGATGCCATCCTGGCGCTGAATTTGAACCCGCTGGTGAATTCAGATGATGACGCTGAAATATTGGTCAAAGAACTGTTATTGGCGCACCAGCGTTATCTACCGCAATTTGCCGATGCGATAGCACAGTTAAAAGGATAATGGGGGGAGTTATGCAACGAGTGTTGATTATAAATGCGGATGATTTCGGCCTAAGTCCGGGGATAAATTACGGCATCATCGATGCTCACCGCCGTGGAGTGGTGACCTCCACTACTGCAATGATGACAGCGGGTGCGATTGAACATGCTGCGCAGGTGTGTGTTGATGTTCCTTCACTGGCGATCGGGTTGCACTTTGTTTTGAGCTACGGTAATCCTCTGACAATGATGACATCGCTGCAACGGGACGGGAAACTGGGTAAATGGGTATGGGATGCCGCCCGTGATGGCCTCCTTGCAGAACAGGAAGTGGAAAATGAATTAGAAGCGCAATATCAAAAATTTATAGCGTTATTTGATCGTGTTCCTACACATATTGATAGCCATCACCACGTTCATTTTATTCCTCAGGTTTGGAATGTCGTTTCTCAATTCGCCCAACAAAAAGGACTGCCTGTACGCTTCGATCCAGAGGCCGCTGCGCCGCAAGGAATTACCCGAGAAAACGTTATCTCAACGGAGGGGTTTTCTTCGCATTTTTATACCGATAATGCCTCACAAGCGAAATTTCTTCATCTGCTTGACGAATCTGCAGAGCGTGGTGAAGAGACGTTCGAGCTGATGTGTCATCCCGGATTTGTCGATCGGATCGTTCAGCAGAGTGCATACTGTTTCGAAAGACTGGTGGAGCACGAGATTTTGACGGCTGAAGCCTTACGTTGGGAAATTGCTGAAAGAGGATATCGGCTGGGGGCTTTTAACGATATTTAACGAAATAAGCGCCTCTGTAGAGGAGGCGCAGCGTTTATTTAGCAATAAACTGATTTCAGCCTGCCATGTAGAGTTCCATTTTCAGTTATTGACAGATACTCATCGTCTAAAATTTTCAACTTATGGTTACGCACATCGATCTGTTTACTGCAAAAGGTAGGAGTGATAATTCTATATCATTATGGCTATTTTGCTTTTATGGAATTATCGGTAAAGAAACCTTGACTTATTTTCATAATGAATTGTTTGCATTTTTTCAGTCGTGTACTGAATGAGATAAATTAAATCGCAATTTATTTTTTTTGATAAAACTCAGAAAACCTCCAGATTTACAGCTTAGTGAGGCATATTTATTACCAGCTTCTCAGGTGAAAATGGTAACCTGTCCGTAAATAAGACAAAAAATACTCAAATCGGGTTGGTAGTCGACAATTAAAAAAGGCGTGACGATGATCGATTTTTTAGTGTCCTTTATTATTTTTATTTGCGTCATACTGCCTTCAGTTATTGCTTTTGGTTTATTCTCTTTTCGCTATATAAAAATGATGCGAGTCATTTGTTTTTCTGGCGCTGTTATTTTATTTATTATTGGAGGATGTGTCTTTTTTCATTATGAATATGGCATAACTCACCGAGGTGTTAGGGTTCAGGGGACTATTATTGATCGCCATGTCTGTATCGATAAAACACTTCGAGGCCCTGTTAATACAGGATATTGTGCAAACCTTAGTTATCTGGATAATCAACAACGGCGACATACTATTGCTCTTCCATTCCAGAAAACGGATTATGCTTACTTTAATCATGCTGTCATTGTGTATGATCGTAATGATCCTGAACAATGGTGAATTACTAGTCTTGATGATAAGATAATAAAAATTGATAAATTTAATTCAACGTTATTAATTTATTCTCTTGTTTTATTAATGTGGGGCGGAATATTACAACTTACTATTGACTCTCCGTTTGGAAAGAAAAATCAGGATGGAAATCTATTAAAAGATATTTCTTTACTTCTCTCATATATTCGAAGGGTAACATTGTGTCGATAATATTTCATCCTGTTATTCGGAGATTATGCTTTATTTTGGCAATAATATTATTCGCTATAGGGGGATATCAGGAATATCAATATAGCGATGGATTGATTAATAATTGAGCCATCGTGTCTGGCGTTATCTTTGAGCGTGAGCGTGTTTCTCATAGACCGCCAAAACGCGATGATTATCGGGCTAAGGCTCGTTATACGGATGAGCAAGGTAATAGTCATGTCATATATCTTACCGCAAGTGGTACTGATTATGCTTACCATTCGGCGATTACTGTTGTATATGATCGCGAGAGACTTGAACATGCTAAAGTTATCAAACTGGATAATAATGATGTAAATATGGGGGATGGGCATCATATTGACGAATGGACTATTAGTATAGCCCTTTTCATATGGAGCATATGCGCTCACATCTTCAGAGAGTGGCCTGCGGCAGATAAAAATAGTTAGAGTAATTGAACCGTCGATTCTTATAGCATTATTTTAGTTAATTACACGCCTGATTTATTTTGTATATGCAGGAAATAACAAAACACGTGTGTTTGCTATTTATACGTTTTCGTTACGTCAAATGGCATGTAACTCGATAAAAATCGTGCCATTTATCCCAGACGCTAAAACCATAAAAGCGCCCTGTGACGTTAATTGGGGCGCTTTATATAACAGCATTATTCAGCAATAAACTGATATTCCGTCAGGCTGGAATACTCTTCGCCTGGGCGTAAGAAGCAGTCTGGTTGCGGCCATTCAGGATGGTTTGGGCTGTCCGGCAGAAATTCGCTTTCCAGCGCCAGGCCTTGCCAGTCGGCGTAAGGTTCGATTCCCCGCGACGGTGTACCGCCGAGGAAGTTGCCGGAATAAAATTGCAGGGCAGGTGCGGTGGTGTAGACCTTCAGTTGCAATTTTTCATCTGCTGACCAGACATGCGCCGCCACTTTTTTGCCATCGCCTTTGGCCTGCAACAAGAACGCGTGATCGTAACCTTTCACTTTGCGCTGATCGTCGTCGGCAAGAAACTCACTGGCGATGATTTTGGCGTTGCGGAAATCAAAAGAGGTTCCGGCGACAGATTTCAGGCCGTCGTGCGGAATGCCGCCTTCATCAACCGGCAGATATTCTTCCGCCAGAATCTGCAACTTATGATTGCGCACGTCAGACTGCTCGCCGTCAAGATTGAAATAGACGTGATTAGTCATATTCACCGGGCAAGGTTTATCAACTGTGGCGCGATAAGTAATGGAGATACGGTTATCGTCGGTCAGACGATATTGCACCGTCGCGCCGAGATTACCCGGGAAGCCCTGATCGCCATCATCTGAACTCAGGGCAAATAGCACCTGACGATCATTCTGGTTCACAATTTGCCAGCGACGTTTGTCGAACCCTTCCGGGCCGCCGTGCAGCTGGTTAACGCCCTGACCTGGCGAAAGCGTCACGGTTTCACCGTCAAAGGTATAACGGCTATTGGCGATGCGGTTGGCATAACGACCAATAGAGGCCCCCAGAAATGCGGCCTGATCCTGATAGCATTCCGGGCTGGCGCAGCCAAGCAGCGCCTCGCGGACGCTGCCATCGGAAAGCGGAATACGGGCGGAAAGTAAAGTCGCACCCCAGTCCATCAGCGTGACTACCATCCCTGCGTTGTTACGCAAAGTTAACAGTCGGTACGGCTGACCATCGGGTGCCAGTGCGGGAGTTTCGCTCAGCACTGTCCTGCTCCTTGTGATGGTTTACAAACGTAAAAAGTCTCTTTAATACCTGTTTTTGCTTCATATTGTTCAGCGACAGCTTGCTGTACTGCAGGCACCAGCTCTTCCGGGATCAGCGCGACGATGCAGCCGCCAAATCCGCCGCCGGTCATGCGTACGCCACCTTTGTCGCCAATCACAGCTTTGACGATTTCTACCAGAGTGTCAATTTGCGGCACGGTGATTTCGAAATCATCGCGCATAGAGGCATGAGACTCCGCCATCAACTCGCCCATACGTTTCAGGTCGCCTTGCTCCAGCGCGCTGGCAGCTTCAACGGTGCGGGCGTTTTCAGTCAGGATATGACGCACGCGTTTCGCCACGATTGGGTCCAGTTCATGCGCAACAGCGTTGAACTCTTCAATGGTGACATCGCGCAGCGCTGGCTGCTGGAAGAAACGCGCACCGGTTTCGCACTGTTCACGACGGGTGTTGTATTCGCTGCCAACCAGGGTACGTTTGAAGTTACTGTTGATGATGACGACAGCCACGCCTTTCGGCATGGAAACAGCTTTGGTCCCCAGTGAGCGGCAATCGATCAGCAAGGCATGATCTTTCTTGCCGAGCGCGGAAATCAGTTGATCCATGATTCCACAGTTACAGCCTACAAACTGGTTTTCTGCTTCCTGACCATTAAGCGCGATTTGTGCGCCGTCCAGCGGCAGATGATAAAGCTGCTGCAATACGGTTCCGACCGCGACTTCCAGTGAAGCGGAAGAACTTAACCCGGCTCCCTGCGGCACATTGCCGCTGATCACCATGTCCACACCGCCGAAGCTGTTGTTACGCAGTTGCAGATGTTTCACCACGCCACGAACGTAGTTCGCCCATTGATAGTTTTCATGCGCGATAATGGGCGTATCAAGGGAAAACTCGTCGAGCTGATTTTCATAATCGGCTGCCATCACGCGAACTTTACGGTCATCGCGTGGTGCACAACTGATCACGGTTTGATAATCAATCGCGCAGGGCAGAACGAAACCGTCGTTGTAGTCGGTGTGTTCACCAATCAAATTCACGCGGCCAGGCGCCTGAATGGTGTGAGTGGCAGGGTAGCCAAATGCGTTGGCAAACAGAGATTGTGTTTTTTCTTTCAGACTCATTTCTTACACTCCGGATTCGCGAAAATGGATATCGCTGACTGCGCGCAAACGCTCTGCTGCCTGTTCTGCAGTCAGGTCTCGCTGGGTTTCTGCCAGCATTTCATAACCAACCATAAATTTACGTACGGTGGCGGAGCGCAACAGAGGCGGATAAAAGTGCGCGTGCAGCTGCCAGTGTTGGTTCTCTTCGCCATTAAACGGCGCGCCGTGCCAGCCCATGGAGTAGGGGAAAGAGCACTGGAAGAGGTTGTCATAACGACTGGTCAGCTTTTTCAACGCCAGTGCCAAATCGCTGCGCTGGGCGTCGGTCAAATCGGTGATCCGCAAAACGTGGGCTTTGGGCAGCAGTAGCGTTTCGAACGGCCAGGCAGCCCAGTAAGGTACAACGGCTAACCAGTGTTCGGTTTCGACAACGGTACGGCTACCGTCTGCCAGCTCGCGCTGAACATAATCCACCAGCATTGGTGATTTCTGCCCGGCGAAATATTCTTTTTGCAGGCGGTCTTCGCGCTCAGCTTCGTTAGGCAGGAAGCTATTTGCCCAAACCTGACCATGCGGATGTGGGTTAGAGCAACCCATTGCCGCACCTTTGTTTTCAAACACCTGCACCCACGGATAGGTTTTTCCCAGCTCTGCGGTTTGCTCCTGCCAGGTTTTGACGATTTCCGTCAATGCCGCAACGCTGAGTTCCGGCAGCGTTTTACTGTGATCCGGTGAAAAGCAGATCACCCGGCTGGTGCCGCGTGCGCTCTGGCAACGCATCAGCGGATCGTTGCTTTCCGGGGCGTCCGGCGTGTCGGACATCAGTGCCGCAAAGTCATTGGTAAAAACATAAGTCCCTGTGTAATTGGGGTTTTTATCGCCCGTGACCCGCACATTACCCGCGCAAAGGAAGCAATCTGGATCGTGCGCAGGCAACACCTGTTTGGCTGGCGTTTCCTGCGCCCCCTGCCAGGGGCGCTTAGCGCGATGCGGTGAAACCAGAATCCATTGCCCGGTGAGCGGGTTATAGCGGCGGTGTGGATGATCAACGGGATTAAATTGCGTCATGGTCGTTCCTTAATCGGGATATCCCTGTGGATGGCGTGACTGCCAGTGCCAGGTGTCCTGCGCCATTTCATCGAGTGTGCGCGTGACGCGCCAGTTCAGTTCGCGAGCGGCTTTGCTGGCATCTGCCCAGTAGGCAGGGAGATCGCCCGCACGACGCGGTGCAAAATGATAGTTAACCGGTTTGCCGCACGCTTTGCTGAAGGCGTTAACCACATCCAGTACGCTGCTGCCTACGCCTGCACCGAGGTTGTAGATGTGTACGCCAGGCTTGTTCGCCAGTTTTTCCATCGCTACGACATGACCGTCCGCCAAATCCATTACATGGATGTAATCGCGCACGCCAGTGCCATCTTCAGTCGGATAATCGTTACCAAAAATAGCCAGAGATTCGCGGCGGCCTACGGCAACCTGGGCAATGTACGGCATCAGGTTATTCGGAATGCCTTGCGGATCTTCGCCCATATCGCCCGACGGATGTGCGCCAACCGGGTTAAAGTAGCGCAGCAGGGCAATGCTCCAGTCTGGTTGCGCTTTTTGTAAGTCAGTGAGGATCTGTTCTACCATCAGCTTGCTTTTGCCATATGGGCTTTGCGGCGTGCCGGTAGGGAAGCTCTCAACGTAAGGAATTTGGGGCTGATCGCCATAAACGGTGGCGGAGGAGCTGAAAATAAAGTTTTTGACGTTAGCGGCGCGCATGGCGCTAATCAGGCACAGAGTACCGTTGACGTTGTTGTCGTAATACTCCAGCGGTTTTTGTACCGACTCGCCAACGGCTTTCAGCCCGGCAAAGTGGATCACTGCGTCGATGGCATGATCGTGCAGGATCTCGGTCATCAATGCTTCGTTGCGGATATCACCTTCAACAAATGTTGGATGCTTGCCGCCTAAACGCTCGATAACAGGCAGTACGCTGCGCTTACTGTTACAGAGATTATCAAGAATGATGACATCATGACCATTTTGCAGTAATTGCACACAGGTATGACTTCCAATGTAACCGCTACCACCGGTAACCAGAACTCTCATAATTCGCTCCATTAGGCTTATGGTATGAAATAACCATAGCATAACAAAGATGCGAAAAGTGTGACATGGAATAAATTAGTGGAATCGTTTACACAAGAGTTTTGTCTTGTTTTATGCGCGAATAAACGATTATAAAACAGAGGAGTTATGAATGATTGCGCTTTTTATCTGAAAAAAAGACACCTTTTCCTGTCTACAAGCATCGAACCGTAGACCGGATAAGGCGCTTACGCCGCATCCGGCAGACAGCATTATCGACTCAATTTATTTTTGTCAGCGCGTAGCGATAGTGGTCGCCGTTCGGCACGAACTCCAGTCGATGGGTGATGCAGGCTGGCGCATCTTCGGCATGGTGAGAAACGAACAACAACTGCGTTTCACCTTCGCTAATCAGTACATCAACAAAACGGCGGATAAGCTGGCGATTGAGCGGATCAAGCCCCTGCAATGGTTCATCGAGAATAAGCAAAGTCGGATGCTTCACCAGTGCGCGGACGATCAGCGCCAGACGTTGCTGCCCCCAGGAAAGACTGTGGAAAGGTGCGTCTGCGGTGCGTTTATTAATGCCGAGAATGTCCAGCCACTGCTGCACTAGCTTTTGCTGGCGATCCGAAACGGCCTGATAAATGCCAATAGAATCAAAATAACCGGAAAGGATCACGTTACGCACAGTCGTGCTGACCCGATAATCCAGATGTAGATTGCTGCTGACATAACCGATATGTTTTTTGATATCCCAGATGGTTTCGCCACTGCCGCGACGTCGTCCGAAAAGCGTCAAATCGTTGCTGTAACCTTGCGGATGGTCGCCAGTAATCAAGCTTAATAACGTCGATTTTCCCGCGCCATTTGGCCCGACAATTTGCCAGTGTTCGCCGGGATTCACCTGCCAGCTAAGGTTGTTAAGGATGGGGCGATCATTATAAGAAACCACGCCGTTGTTTAGCACAACTCGCGGTTCGCTGGCGGGTAAGCCGTGGCGCGCTGATGGCTCATCCGATTCCGGCAGTTGCACACCATCAAGTTGCTCGCTGTGCGCCAGTTGCGCGATAAGCGCCTGCTGGAGCAGACCTTCTTTAGCACCGATTTCTGTTAATGTGCAATCCACCAGTACGCCCGCAAACTGGACAAATTCCGGGATCTCATCGAAGCGATTGAGTACCAGCACCAGAGTGAGCCCTGCCTGATGTAATGAAGCGAGTAATTCTACTAGTTGCTGACGTGAGGCTACGTCAAGGCCATCGAACGGTTCATCAAGGATCAACAAGTCAGGCTCCGACATCAGCGCCTGACACAGCAGGGTTTTTCGCGTCTCGCCAGTGGAAAGGTATTTAAAGCGTCGGTCGAGGAGGGCGGTAATACCGAATTGCTGCGCCAGTTGCATGCAACGCGGAGTATCCTTTACTTCATCCTGAATGATCTCAGCCGTGGTACGCCCGGTGTCATCTTCGCCAGGACTAAGCATATCGGTGTTATTCCGCTGCCATTCGTCGCTGACGAGCTTTTGCAATTGCTCGAAGGAGAGACGAGTGATGTGGGAAAACTGGCTTTGCCGTTCACCTTTCAAAAGCGGAAGTTCCCCCGACAGCGCGCGGGCCAGCGCCGATTTCCCGCTTCCATTCGAACCGACAAACGCCCAGCTATCACCCGCGTTTAACATTAGCTGATGCAATTGCAGCGTTTTTGTGTCGCCAAGACGAAACGTGCCTTGCAAAATTTGCAACAATGACATTTTATATCCCATTTTTTGCAGCGATTACTGACAGGGATACGTTTTTAATAACAAATTGTCAACACACTTAGCACAGTGTAGCGATAATCACGCTGTCGGCGTTAAAGTAAGCAGTAACATTTTGTCCTTGCTCAAAAGAAGCCGCTTCATTTACCGGCACCGTGGCGCACAGCGTTTGCCCGTCGGGTAGCGCCATTAATACTTCGC
>OLIF01000145.1_pt1 | contig 18045 bp, 23 predicted proteins | sample 1609681 | NCBI WGS metagenome assembly OLIF01 (sample SAMEA4350143, study PRJEB24818) | metagenome | biome: human; feature: gut; material: faeces | place: Denmark | collected 2013-09 | reverse complement strand
GATAATGGAAGATAAGAAACGGGCTATGAACCGCAGTAACGCGGGTTTAATTGATTTAGATAGACTTGGGAAGAGTTTGAAATGGTGCGATAATAGGAGTCGAACCTACGACCTTCGCATTACGAATTATAAGAATCCGCTTCTAATTCAAAGTATTATCCCATCAACACTGCGCTCACACGTCCCACCACATCAAAACATGTAAAGCCTTGCAAGCCATTGCGAGGCCTTATGTGTCTCAGTTTTGTCCCACCTTGTATTACGACTTGCATAGCCAATGAAGATAAACGTGACGACAAACGGCGCAGCAGTCTTCTTTTCCTTCATACTTTCCCCATCCAGCATGCATACCTTTATGCCATAACTGAAGTTTATGTCTGTTATGAGCGAGAAGCGGAAGTTCAACGTGATAAAGCTCAGGAACATTGTCGTTGATGATGATAAAGAGGATCAGACTAACTTAGCACTTCTCATCACGTTGATAAGGCATAGAAACCGAAAACACTATTGTGAATATCATTTCACTATAGTAAATTCAGGTAAGCTCTTTTCGTTCGTTATTACATAAAATAAAGTTCTCTCTAAGGTTGAAAAATGTTAGATATCAGAATGTCACGACCATCTGAAGCATCAGAGATCATACAAATCTGGAAGAGTTCAGTGGATGCTACCCACGACTTTCTTACAGGTCATGACCGACAAGAAATCGAAAAAGAAGTTATCGGCTTTTTCTCAGAAACTCCTGTATGGGTTGCAACAAATCAGGATGACCAACCGCTAGGATTTATGTTTTTGCATGAGGGGCATCTGGAGGCACTTTTTGTAGCAGGCTCTGCTCGCGGACTTGGCGTCGGAAAACGTTTGATCTCTCATGCACTGGCGCTGCATCCAGAGCTAAGCGTTGATGTAAATGAACAAAACCAGCAGGCTGTAGGGTTTTATCAGCATATGGGTTTTCAGGTATCAGGGCGTTCCGAGCTGGATAATCAGGGAAGGCCATACCCCTTGTTGCATCTGAGAATGGCCAATAACATGTAACCAATGTGGCAGAGAAGATATCATTGATTTTTTTGGCTAAAAGCCACGATGTAAGAACAGCTCTGCTCACTATCTGGATTGCTCATTTGGTACTCGCTTGCAAAGGTAAGGGCAAGACAGTCACCGGCACGTAAATGATGGGTCTGATTTTTGACTCGAAAATCAAGGCTGCCACTCATCATCCAAAGCGTTTGCCCGGAAAGATGCTCATTTGCGGAGGCGGGTATCGTCAGCTCACCCATTGCAGGGATTTCAACTTTGATCAGTTCCGGGCATGCCCCCGCAGGAGACAAAGACCAACGGGTGATGCCTGATTGCTCATCCGTCCAGTGCTGTTGCTGATGAGCAACACGAACCAGGGAATTCTGATGTTGCTCAAGCTCTGCAAAGAGTTTAGATAGCGTTACATTCATGGCGTTGGCCAGGCGGCTAAGGATAGTTGCACTAGGGCTGGAGATGCCTCGTTCAATCTTACTAATCATGGCCTGACTGACGCCCGATCGTTGAGCAAGCTCTGTTACAGTCAAATTGCGAGCCTTCCTGTGTTTAAGCAATAAACGTGCAATATCGCTATCTACTATCTGATTTTTAAATTTTTTATCCATTTCCGCCCTCTCTTTCACCAACCTGATTATGCCATTACATAAATTGGCCTGAAATAAATGATTTTGTAAGTCTGTAAATTCACTACTCCTAAGCGCGGCACTTCGTTTATACGCACCTATGACCTTAAAATATGAGTTGGTAAGCTTAACGTCCGCTTTTGGCACATAGCAGACCAGAGACACTGGCGTAAAGCCATGGAGGATCGGTGGGAGGAGGTAAAAATCCTCTCATGCAAAAAATACGCAAAATCGATAACAGTTGGAAATCATTCAATACTCGCACTATCGGAAGTTCACCAGCCAGTCGTAGCACGTTCTTGCATACGACGTGGCTACGGGTTTCGAGACCGACCCGATCATCAAACGAAACATAAAATTAGCTCACATTATGAGGAAAGGTATCTTTTGCGCTATGTAAATTCAAAGGGTTAGCCTCATTTTCCCGATGGTTTTCTCAACACTACTAGTTGTGAGCCCTTGCAATGTTCATTAATATACGTCTCACAAATAATTCACAGATATTGCAAAATGGATATTACTGAGTTTCCTTCTGGAGTAATTGAACACCTTGGCTGGTATGTATACCGATTGATTGATCCTAGGGACGGAAGCACCTTCTATGTAGGGAAAGGCAAAGGTAACCGCGTATTTGCCCATATGCGCGGTGAAGTGGCAGCGGCTGATGATGACGAGTTACTGAGCAACAAGCTAAAGCAAATCAGAGAAATAAGATTAGCGGGACTTGAAGTTATCCATGTCATCCATCGACATGGAATGACTGATGAAAAGACGGCGTACGAAGTTGAAGCAGCACTTATTGATGCCTACCCTGGGTTAACGAATATCATGAATGGTGCTGGCAGCAATGAATTCGGCGCCGCGCATGTCAAAGAATTGATAGCAACATATCAACCCGAAACCATAACATTTCATCATAAAGCATTAATGATTTCCGTTAACAGAAGTGCAAAGGATTCAGAGCTTTATGATGCGGTTCGATTTAGCTGGCGCATCAATGCCTCGCGCGCCAGTCAAGCAGAAGTCATTCTTGCCACTGTAAGGGGTATCGTTCGAGGGGTTTTTATTGCTGATAAATGGCTCAAATCAACACGTGAAAATTTCCCTACGATGAAATACTGGGACGAGGATCCTGACTTTGAGGCAACACAAAGTTCTCGCTATGGTTTTGAAGGTCGAGAAGCCCCACCTGAAATAGCAAATCTTTATCTTGGGAAAAAAATACCAGATGAATTAAGAAAAAAAGGAGCTATGTCCCCGGTCCGTTACTCACCTAATTTTTGAGTATTCAATTGATAAGATTAAACCGCAGCACGTTATTGCATACAACGTGTCTGCGGTTTCAACTCCGCCGGCCCCCCCCAATCATGATTGGACAGCACTTGCAAAAAAAGAAATTAGTATTCTCAGCAGGACACCGGTCAGATAGTGCGGCAGATCAATGTCTGGTTAATATTGATGACCGCTGCCCGCTGATTCTATTGCCGAAACTGTGCGGGAAAAGATGTGGCAAGATATTGTTGGTAAAAAATTCTCAGTGACTTTATGCCAGCAAATCAGTTTGCCTGGCATCCAGTATCATGTGCGGTGGATAATGTCAAAAAACATGGGGAGTCGATTAAACAGGTATAATCGTTAAAAACCTTCAAACTCCAGGCAAAACCCTATTTCATAGAACATGTACTTTCATCTGGTATACATGAACGAATTATGACTGCGTTAGTAAAATTACCTTGGTTAAATTACAGGCAGAGATATATGTTCCAGTCCAGTGCTTTTTCGTTTACAATATTTATCTTTCATTATCACTTGACTTTATTAAAAGAGGTTCGTTGTGACGAATGTTTTTGGGAAGAGAATATATACCCTGGATGTTCTGAGAGGATTTGCCGCACTTTCCGTTGTGTTATGGCATTGGCAACATTTTTTTATGAAAAAGAATGCTGCATCTGACATAATCATAAACCGCCAACCTTTTTATGAATTTTTTTCCGTCTTTTATCATTACGGTTTATATGCTGTCGAATTGTTTTTTATGATTTCTGGATTCATATTTTTTTATCTATACGCTGACAATATACACAGCAATAAAACCTCAGCAAAAACTTTTATAGTTAACCGTGTCAGTAGATTATATCCACTTTATATATTTACATTTGCTGTCGTGGCAATATTGCAAATTATTTTCTTTAAAAGTCATAATTATTTTTTTGTTTATCCTATGAATGACATTTACCATGCCATTCTGAATTTATTGATGATTCAATCATGGGGATTTGAGCGAGGTTGGTCCTTCAACGCCCCGACATGGTCCGTGTCGATTGAAGTACTTATGTACATGATATTTTTTATATTATGCAAGTTCACATCAAAAACAACATTCATATCAATTTTAATAGTTGCATTATCGTACTACTTTTTCAAAATTAACAATCCCATAATGATCGGCGCATTCTCTTTCTTTATTGGTGGTCTGACCTATAAAATTACGATTGCGGCCATAAAAAATATTAGCGCAAAGTTATTTTTTATTTTTGCTTGTGTTTTTCTATTGATCTCATGGGGAGTTATCTTTACCCTGCAAGTAGCAGATATATTCTCAATTATCTTATTCGGGTTTACCTCCATAATCTTTTTCCTTGTATCAATTAGCGCAATACGAAACGATTTTGGGAAAAAAATTGAATGGTTGGGTGATATCAGTTATTCATCTTATCTTTTACATTTTCCTTTGCAAATCATTGTTGTTTATTTAGCTGACAAGATTGGCTATGGACGCGATCTTTTTTACAGTCCCAAGGTATTCATTTTATTCATGCTTACATTAATGGCAATTAGCTATATGTCATATATATTCATTGAAAAACCATCGCAACAATTCATCCGAAATAAATTTCATTAAGTAAAGTCACTTTGCAATGATTAGAGTCAACGACTATTACTTTGACTCTAATCACACTGCAGTTTATCCGTATGCTCTATATTCATAAAAATCGACATCAATATATAGAATGGAAATAAACGAAACCGCGTCACATCCTCAATACAGAAGCGTTCAAAGCCTTGCAAACCATTGCGAGGCTTTATGTGTCACAGTTTTGTCCTACTTTTATTACACAAAAAGAATTGAGTTACAATTAAACCGCTTCTCCTCAACAGATTTTATTCAGCGAAGCACGGTTCATCCGGCCACTCAATATCCGGTGCAATGCTGGTATCTGTTGCCGTCACAGCCTCGATATAATCCAGCACAACGTTAAGTCGGGTAGTTTCTTCTTGCGTCAGTTTGCGCCCGGCCTGCAGCTTTAACTGAATCACGCTGATATTGGCCATTGCTGCGTCTGTCAGCGACTGTTTTTTCTGTTCAGCGTCAGCTACCAGTTCATCATGAGAACGTTCCGGAGGGAGCGGCGCAGTAAATACCCCGTCTGAATACCCCAAGCCGATTCCGGGATGCTCACTGATATCAGAAATATCAATGAGCTGCTGATTATCCGGCACTGTGAATTCAGCCTCGCCATCCCAGACAATGACATTCACAACCATCCCATTTTCAATAACTGCATATGACGCATTCATTATGCAAACTCCTCGATAATACAAATCCCAGCAGCACCTTTCCCGCCTGTCATACTGGTTCCGCTATAACCGGCATCGTATGCGCCACCGCCACCTGAACCATATGCCTTACCACTAACACCACCGCCAGCGCCTGCGCGTCCACCGCCCCCCCAGTACGATGTTCCGCCTTCACCGCTGACGCCGATATTTCCGGACTGACCGTCGCCTCCATTTCCACCAATGATGTTGATACCGCCAGTACTTGGCACACCGCCGTTACCACCGTTCGTGTTTGTGACTCCTGATTTTCCACCACCTTCACCACCAGGGGCTATTACCGATCCGAACGAGCTATCACCGCCCTTGAGGCCGTTCGTCGCACTAACGCCGCCGGCCCCACCTGCACCGATAGTGACAGGATAACTATCCTTCGTCAGGATCAGCGTGGTGATTACTGTCCCACCTGCCCCGCCGCCAGCACCGAAAAACGTTTCATTATTGGATATAGCCTTGCAGCCGCCCCCTCCGCCACCGCCGCCCGTTATTGTGACCCTGATCCGTTTTGTTCCTGGCGTCGGGGTGTACGTACCTGATGACGTGAAAACCCGGGTATTCACCCAGCGTCCCACGTATCCGCTTGTATCTCCCAAACCAAGGTTTTCGAGAGCCGTTTTCACCGTGCCGTCCGATTTGATATCGCTAAACGGATTTTTGCGGCTTAACAGCAGCGCACGAAGCGCGGTAAGCAGCTGGTCGTGCCTCCCCTTCTCCAGACTGGCACCGGATGCCTCCACCACGCTGCAGAGTTCTTCCTGCAACATGTCAAAGTAGTCATCATCCAGATCGGTGGCAGGTGTGCCGGTCTGGGGGTTACCACGGGTAAAACCGTTCTTACCCGCGCCGAACTTATCCTTCTGCGCGGTTTTCGTGTCTATACGATGCATGGATTACTCCGGATATTTAAAAATTACGTAGGTATGCGACGGGCAGAGTTTGTTAAGCACACATTCGACAACGGTGTCACCCCAGATACGCAGCGCGGAATCACAGGGATCGCCACATGTCATCCAGGTGGTGTTGGTGGCGGCTGGCATGTTGATCTGCCAGTAATACCGCCACTCCGGCGCATTCACCGCGTCAGTACAGGCCGATGAGCAGGTGAAGGTGCTTTTGTCGTATCGCGTGATGGTGGCATCTGGCCTGCCCAGGGCAGCAAGCTGTGCAAGATAAAAATCCTCGTTGATGCCGCCCGCCAGGTTAACCTTCGCATCCAGCCGTTGCTGACGCTGGCGAAGGGTCTGTGTCCCTGCGGGAATACATTCATCCGGCAGACCGCACAGACGCTCCCAGCGGTTTATCAGTTCAGTGGTGGTGCGCGGATCCAGCTCCCGCATCAGGGCATCCGCACGCTGATGAACGCGGGTTAATGACGGTGCCGCACCGGCAATCGCCGGATCTCTGGCTGACCACGCCGGACCGGGTGGCAACAGTACCGACAACAGACGGATGTAATCATCGTTTGTCACGTCCATGAAATCGTCCCCAGAACCGCCAGTTCATTTTTCGCAATGGAGATATTGTCTGCCGGTGCAAGCAACTGATGGCTGTATTCCCCGTTCGCACCGGAAATCGCCTCACTGATACGCGATACCTTCAGTTCTCCCTGCGGATAACCATCACGCAGAAGAAACGAACGCAACTCCGCGGTGATAGCGGCTCGTATTTCTGGTGTGTCCGGCGTCACGCGGATATGAAAATCCACCGTATGTGCCACCGGCCTGAATACATACAAATCAGAACCTGCCACCGGGGCCAGTGGCTCGATATGTTGTCTTGCCGCCGTTTCCGTTGATTCTTCCGGAATGGGGTTAATCAGGTCACTGCTGGCAATCATCACACCGACAGTCCCCGTTCCCATCCAGTGTCGGTATGTCCATGCGCGGGTAATGCCGGGCACTTCTTTAGCCCAGACGACATAGTCCCCGTCAGCCCCGCCCTGAGGCGTCCAGTAATACCGCTCAATGACGCGGGCGCGCCACGTTTCCAGCTCTTCAGTATCAAATCCACCTGTCAGGGTATCTGCCTCGCCGGAAGACGGCAGACCATTAACCGGCGTGACCAGGATTAATGACGTACCGTCGTCAGCGTTACCGACCGCGCCTGCACTTGAGCAGGCGATCGGCACGCGCAGGACACCACCGGTGCTGGTTGCATCGGCAGTTACCGTGTACTGAACAAGGTCATCGCGCTGAATAACACTTCCGGCGGTCACCTTCAGGCCATCGCTGACACCTTCCCAGCGCATATACCCGCTGGCAGCCGTGGCCCCCTTGCGCGGACACCGTTTCATCGCAGCATGTCGCGCCAGCCAGGACTCATCGCACAGGTCAGGCAGCATGTTCATTGCCAGATAATCGATGTAACCGTAAACCGTATGCAGCGCCGCCGCATACACCTTTGCCCGCACGTCTTCATCCATGCGCCGGAGCGTGTCGCTGACGTCCAGCCTGGCGAATAAATCGTTACGGAGCATACTGATATTTTCTGCCAGCGTCGGGCGCTGAAATTCACTGTCCGCCATGCGTTATCGCACTCCACAGATCATCAAAAGAAATCATTACCGGTCCGTCACGACGCCAGAGAGTGATACTGTTACCCAGTTCATTAATCCCGGTGCGGCGGATATCCAGATCAATACGGGACACCACACCGTCATCAATCATCCATTGCAGGCATTCGCGGATATACCCCCTTACCGTCTGCACCAGCTGATTGGTCAGTTTGCCGCGCTGAAGCAGCCACAGCCGGGAGCCGTAACGGTCATTCTGTACCGCAGGCCAGGTATCCCCCCACCATCCCATCGGGACGTCGGCATTGTCATCAGGCTCCGCCCGCCGCCAGGTGAACAGGGAAATCACCACGGCGCGGGTCAGCGGATCCAGCGGTGCGCTGGCGCAGGTGCGTTTACCGTTCACCGTCAGCCACAGTTCCATCATGCCTCCATCGCTTTATCCGGTTTGTCGGTGTTACTGCCCTGACCGTTCTCTCTGTGACGATGGCCGTTATAGGCAAGCCGCATCGCTGACATGGTGGTGCCGCCGGAGTCGCACAGGTCTTTCACCTGTCCGGTCACTTCCAGGTCCATTTCAAAACGTGCTTTAGATGCATTGCGAAACGTGATCGTTTTCCCTGCACCGTCCACCACGATCCCCTCCCGGGTCAGCGTCACGGACTGCCCCTGATCGTCATAGACAGCCACCTCACCCGTCTGCAGCCCTTTCAGGCGGTAGCGCCGGTCCGACACCGTAACAACCACCGCATGAGAACGGTCGCCATCCGGAAACAACACCACCGCTTCCGCACCGCTGTTTGCCCTTGCGGTAAAACCGTAGGGTTCAAGATGTTCAACCCCGGCTTTGGGTTCACCGGCAATCAGGGACACATCCACAGTCTGACATTTCGTGGCGGCACTGATGCTTTTCACCACTGCCCGCCCAATCAGGCCGAGAAGTTGTCGCTGCATGGCTTCAATCGTCCTCATCAGAACGGGTCCTCCTGTACTCTGGCTTTTTTCTTTTTCCGCGCGCCGGGGGCTTCGGGTTCAGGCAGATAAGCATCAGGTGGGCCGACACGGATTTCCGTCAGGGTGCCGTTCTGGTCCTGAGTAAACGTGACTTCCGAGACAAGCAGTTCGGTATTGTCGAAACCACAGACCGGATCGAAGACAATCACCCGCTGGTTGGGCTGCCACAGCGTACCGTTACCCTGTCGCCAGCCCTGCACCACATAGGTGGTTTCATCCGTCCGCGCCGCCCGTTGTCGGGCTTCAAAGTCAGCACGCGCAATACAACCTGCCCCCGTGGCCTGCCCTGTCTGCCTGATATACATCGGACGGTAACGGGCAATAAATGCGTCCTCTGTGCGGGCCCGCAGCGCGGTGGTGGTGGCCTCACCGAAATCATCGTCGTTTCCGGCACGCTGCCCCGCCACCTGGTAAACAGAAAACCGCTCCCGGATACTCTTCTCCGTATCGCAGGAAAGGATGTTTTCCCCGAGTACCAGCGCAGTATGTGCCCGCGTTGAGCCAATACCGCCAATCACCAGCCTGCCGTGCGGGTCGTCGTAAGCCAGTGCCTGCTGCTGACCGAGTATTTTGTTGATTACCTCAATCACCGTTTCACCGTGATCAGGCTGAACATCAGGAATAACACCCGACGGCGCACCGCTGTTCACCACCTCAATGCCGAAAGGCGCAGCAAGCGCCTGCGCAATCTGCACCAGCGAGCGTCCGTTAAACTGTGTCGGTTCGGCTGCACAGTCAATCAGGTCAGCCGTCAGACTGCGTCCGGCAATACCGGTGCTGACCGAACGGGAATCGTAACGAACGGGCGTCGCCTCCACCCAGCCGGTGATCACCAGCTCATCACCAATCAGCACTTCCACTTTTGAACCGTTTTTAATGCGCGGCTGAAGCGTGGTGATACCCTCATCTCCCGGCCACTGGCGGGTGATCTCCACACTGAAATCCCGCGCCAGCCGTTCAATACCGGCACCGATGCGCACCGATGTCCAGCCATTCCACTCCCGGCCATTTACCCGTAGCGTGACATTGTCGTTCATTGCACTGGCACCTTCAGAGGGATCACCGGCACAAAGCCGGGATGCGTAATGGCATTACGCCGGATAATGTCCGCGTCACGCGCCGCATTATCAAACCAGGTCGCCGCCAGCACCAGCGCGGGTAAAACCTCATCCGGCGTGCGCTGAATGATCCGTGCAGACTGTTCAAGGCGCGTGTTGATATCCGCATTCAGATCTGCTTTCACCCGGCGCAGCGCCAGAAACAGCGCATCACTGGTTGTACGGGACAACTCCTTATCAATTGCCGTATTCAGTGTGTCGCGAATGTCAGTCAGTTCTTCCCACGTCGGCAGGTCAACCGTGCTTTTCACCGCCGGAGCATTGTTCAGTGCCGGATGCGTGACGGAAGGCCAGTCAGTGCTCTGCGCGGGTGTTGTTGCCTGCCCCACTGCGGCATTCTGCATCACCGCGGAAGTTGTTGGCGCAGGCAATCGGGTGACGGCATACGCCGCTTCGCTGATTGCGGTCGTACGAAGGGTGCTGGCAACCACATTACGCTGCTGCGTAGCCGTGGCGGTGGTTTTACTGTCCGTTTTCCAGACGCCGCGCGGTTGCAGATCGCTGCCGAGGCTGACACCGGAAAGCGTTTTGATCATGGTGACCAGGTCGCTGGCGTTACCATAAAGGCGTTTCCCGGTACGCCACATTTTCTGCACCTGCTCAACGAAATTTTTGCCTGACGATGGCGGCGGCAGAAGTACCGAGATATCCCCCTGCAACAGCCTGGCGGCATCCGATACGGCAGAATCCACCACTTTCATCGCATCAGAAACATACCCAAGCATTGTGCCGGCATTACCGACGACGTCGTTCTGCACAAAATCTGCCACGCCATCGATACTGAAACTACTGAAACTGTCACTGATGCAGTCATCCAGTGCAGAACAGGATGACATCAGCGTCTGCGCCGTCGCCGCACCTGATGTGGGGTAAGAGAGTTCTCCCGCTTCGACAAACTTCAGGTCAAAGCGGACAATACGCCCTTCACTCTTCGATGTGCTGACCCGAACCTCTCCGTCAACACAGACTTTCAGCTCACCGTAAGTCGGATGGACAAGCGTGCCGGGACCGGGTTTATTCAGCGCGTCAATCAGGCGATCGCGCTGGTCAAAGCAGTCATCTCCCACCACATAAGCTGTGATGGACGGGCGGAAAGTGATTTTCCCCAGGTCTTCGGTATAGGGTTTGTCGCGGTTCGGGTATTCGTGCGTTTCCACACGACGACCGGTTCCCGTACTTTCTTCTTCAACCTTAAACGGCACACCGCGAAATGACGCGTCCTGAAGTCTGTCTTTCCACGTCATATAAACTCCGTACATAAAAAATCCCACCGGAGTGGGACTCATTAACAGATTAATTTTTCATTACCTGCCAAAGCGCGTATAGCCAACATCATGGCTGACATCAAAACCGCTGGATCGCGTTTCCATAACCCGCATACCCGGAGGCGAATTCACAAAAGAGACCTTGATCTCACCATCAACTTTTGGCGCAGAAGCTTTGTTGATCATGAAGGGATTCGGGCCTGTGGCACCGGAGGCGTTGTTTGCCTGAGCCGGATCCACCGCCGGATAAGGAGTGTATCCCCGTGGCGGTATTCCCGTCCCATAAGCATCATAAGCACCCGCGCCCCACTGCGCCGAGTTAATGGCATCGACCGTGTCACCGGAACTGTCGGTAAACCATTCAATAATCGGCTTCAGCTTGTCCCACATATCCTGAAACCACTTAACAACCGGTCCCCAGTTATTGATCACCATCCCCAGCGGCGACCAGGCAAAAACCTTCTTAAGAAGTTCCCAGCCAGCCTCAAAATAAGGACCAATGGTTTCCCAGAGTTTCTTAAAATAAGGTCCGACAACATCCCAGTTAGTGATAATTAATCCCGCAGCCAGGGCTATCGCCGTCGCAATCATGCCAATCGGCGTCATCGACATAATCCTGCTGACAATACTGATGGCACCGCCAACGCCCATCAATCCCAGTTTCAGAATCGCAAGACCGGCAGCAAGCCCGACGACGCCGCGAATAACCCGGGGATTTTCATCCGCAAACTTCGTGAATTTTTCCCCTAACTCCCCCAGCCATTGCGTGATATTTTTGGAGTCACCAGAAAATGCACCGCCAATAGCCGCAAGGCCGTTAGTTGCGGTCCCCGTCATTGCCTCCCACAGGTTGGACAGCGTACCAAGCTGGGCCTGAACACGTTTATTCAGGCTGGCCTGTTTATTCATCTTCTGCTGGATCTGATCGTAGCCATCCTTTCCTTTATCGATTAGTGCATTGACCACCTGAAGGGTTTCGGCATCATCACCAAATATTGCCTTAAGTACACCGGTTCGCTTAACGTCGGTCAGTTTTCGCAGCTTTGCCAGTTGCCTGAACATGTTATCAAGACCGCCAAAACTTCCTTTGCCGTCAGTAAAATCGAGCTGTACCCCGAGTTTCTGGCGGGCCATGACTTTATTGACGTCCCTGATTTTCTTAACGCTTAATCCGGACTGGATAACTTTTCGCAGGGCATTACCTGCCGACTCCCCGTTCATCCCCATCTGATCCATCATGACGCTGATGGGGGCAAGGCTCTGTGCAGCCTGAAGACCGTCCTTGTTCACCATCTTCAGAACAGAACTGGTTTTAGTGAAGAAGGACAACATGTTGGTATCGTCAACGCCCAGATAAAACGCCTTCTGGATAGTGTCGAACAGCCCCATCATGTCTTCTGACACCGTTCCGGTAGCATCCTGCATCTTTGCAGCAAACTCAGCAGCCGCTTCCGGTGTTTTTTTCAGTTGTACCGCAAGATAAGCAGTCGCTTTACCCACACCGCCAAGAATGTTTTCTGCCGGGATCCCCTGACGCACCAGCATCTGCATCATGTTCTGAAAATCAGCCGTTGTACCGGGTAGCTGATTACCCAGGCCAATAGCCAGTTTATTGATGTCCTGAAAGCTCTTTCCGACCTCGCCGTTTGCATCCATCATGGCAACTTTCAGCCCGGTGGCGGCGTTTTCCTGATCGGCATAAGATTTCAGGGAAAGCGTCAGTCCCGCTGCCAGCCCGCCACCAAGCGCCAGCCCACCCTGTGACGCTTCTTCCGCCTGGCGTTTAAATCCCCGGATTTTCTTTTGCATTTTCGACAGCGCGGGAGAAAGCCTGTCGACACCGGTGATCAACGCCTTAAGCTCAAATTCAGCCATGTGTGCGTTTCTCCTGCTCTATCCTGTTTGCCTGACTGACCAGCAAGGGAATTTCACTGATCGGCATATTCAGCAATTCGAAGGGATTAATGCGCCAGTAGCTAGCGCAGTCAAAGAAGCGATCAGTGAGGTATTCAGCCGTCAGGCCTGGAGGAAAAAACCGGCCACAAGCCACGCCGCTGCATTCAGGTCTGCCGGAGACATCTGGTCGACAGAGCTTTGCGGCACTTTCGCCAGCCGCACAATGTATTTCGACACCACATGCGCCAGAAGTCTGACGGACTCATCCTGATTCATCTGGTAGGGATACCCCAGCTCGCGGACATCCTTCCCGGTGGGTTCATCAAACTCCAGAACGGAGAGTGTCTCGCCATGAGCGGTAATCGGTTTCTTTAACTCAAGCTCTTTCATTACTGGTAATCCCCTTCTTCACCGTGGAACTCAAGATCGACCGTGCCTTCTTCGGCATTATGGTTCGCTTCGCCGTGCAGCCAGGCAGACGACAATACATAGACCTGACCGTTCGCCAGCTCGGCAGTGATGGTCATCTCATCAGACGAGGTGATTTTGTTCACCGGAAAATTCTTCGGCACCTTGAAGGTCCCTTTGACATAAGGCGCACGGTGAGTTTCCTTGCGGTCCACTGAACCGTCCAGGCCGATGATGTCATCATTGACCGTCCTGTTCATGGGCACCTCAATGCCGCCGGTCAGCGATAGCTGCTGACCGTCAATTTTGAAATAACAGGTTCCCCCGATACGGGCCATTATGCAGACTCCTCTGAATACTGAAGACGGAACTGGTTAACCACGGCAAAGACACGCAACTGGTTAACATAGTCAGGCGGGAACAGCGTGTTCAGGCGGTTCGGATCGCTGGCATCACGCTCCACAACCAGGTACTGCTTAAACAGTTCGTAGTTTTCCACGATCCCCGCACGCTCAAGCTGACGGTAGGTTGCCAGCAGTTCCCCTTTGATCACCGCCGGGGTGACAATCGCCTGACCGGGACCAAAGCGGGTACCGTCGCTGGCAAGCTTGTGACGCCCGTACTTACTGGTAATGACGGATTTCAGTTTGCGCAGTACATACGCACTGGTATACAGCGTCTCGCTGTCGAGATAGCTGTTATCCGCAACCCCGTAAGCGTTTTTCCTGTACGTGGTGACATCACGCTGAATGCGCAGTACCCCGCTTTCGACATACGCCGTTGCCACGCCATGAGACAGCAGGGTCTGTTGTTCGGTCATCGTGAACCGTTTCCCCTTCGGCGCAGGCAGCATACCCACCAGCTCACCGGTCTGCGTGGGACGTGCCGGATCGTTGCGGATAAACACCGCTGCGCGGGCGGTACGGCTTGCCGCCAGCTCATCGGCAGGCGTCTGGGTGTCTTTTTCGTACCCCGCCAGGGTAATGTGCTGCTGGTTAAACTGGTCACCTGCGGTCACCAGTTCTGACAGCGTGCCGATCTTTGCCGTATACACATGGCCATACAGCTGACGCGCATAGCTCCAGCGACCGCTGGTATCGTTCATCTCGGTCACCAGCGTGTTAAGGGAGGCCGTGTCGTTGAACGGCAGACCGATATAATCAAACGGCTCATCCGCCATTGCAGCCACCGCGCCGGTGAGAACCGGAGCGCCCGTTCCGGCGGTCCCCGTCGCCACGGCAATCTGTACGCCTGCTGGCAGCACTTCGCCCCCACCGAAGCCGTGGTAATTGAGGCTGACAGGAATTTCATTCCCGCAAAGCCCCTTATGACGCGCGGTCAGTGTGACCACGCCTGCCGAAGATGAAGCCGTAAACGGCAGGGTCGGAACGGCATTGATGGCATCCTGGATACTGCTGGCAATCATCGTGACGTTATCGCCGTTAGTCACCGGTGCCTGCACGCGGGTACGTCCCACATACACATTCACCGTGCCGGTTTCGGTTGCCGCCCCGGTCACCGTCAGCGTAACCGTTGCCGCCGCGCCTGTGGATTCAGGAACGGCAATCACATACAGCTCGCCAAACGGGTCAGTCTGGCGATAAGCCTCGACCATACGCGCCAGCTGACTTCCCGCACCACAAATCTGGCGTGCATAGTCTGCCGACGGCATCAGTACCAGACTGTTGGCAACAATCTCTGCACCGTTATTGGCATGACCAATCAGCAGCGATGCCCCGCTGTCCTGTGCAGTATTCGCCGCCTGGTTATCCATTTCCGCATAAAACAGCGGAACCAGCGTATTCGACGGAATGGTGTTAAAGCTTATCGTCATCGGTGTTCACCTTTTTATTAACGCGCCGGATATCACCCGCTGCTTCACGGCGCAGCCAGTAGTTGTTCTCGTCAACATTTCGCCCTTCGGCGGGCAAAAGGTCACCGCGGGCAGGGTCAGGCACTGACCGCCCTTTAACAGGTTTCACAAACATGAAGATTCTCAGGAAGGAAGGGTTATTTCGGTGTGATGTTCGATATCGCCGTCAGGCCCGTTACCGGGATCGAGATAATCAACATCAATCGCCAGCGTTCGCAGTTCATCCAGACTGTTCAGCTCATCCTGCTGGCGGGTATCGTCTTCGGTCAGCTCGCTGATGACCGAAAAATCGAACTGATAAATCAGCTCATGACGATTCAGATCCAGCAGCGTGCCGCCGTCATAGGTAATCGGGTTACCGCACGCTTCCGGGTTCCAGCCCAGCAGAGCCTTAAAGAGCATCTGCCGGACATCGTCCACCACATCATACGAGGCAAACTGACCGCGCTCATCACGCCCGTTACTCAGTATGACAACCACGGAGAAGCCCTCTTTCAGCTCCTGCCAGTAGTCGGTCTGGCTTTTGTTTTCTCCCGGAGAGTCATCACCCGGTACCACATACGCCGCCGGGAGTCTCAGCTTTCCGACCTCCGGCAGATTTTTGAACTGTGCCGCGCCTGCCACTCGGTTTTCAAAATACGGGCAGCGGGCACGCAGCGCAGCAATAACAGGCGTCAGTTTCATCTGTGTCGTCGCTCCGGCTTCAGTGATTTACGCAATTCCCGCGCCAGAAAATAGCGTGTCCAGCTGCGGTTCTTTTCAAGAGTTTCCACCATGAAGTTATTACGTGGAGCCAGTCGCCAGCCGCTGCCACCGGATGCACCACGATGATGACTACGACGACGTTTTGCTCCTCCCCGGACACCAAAAAACAGAAACGCCGGATAGAAGTCACCAGAGATCATCCGGTTCCCCTTCCCGTTGCGCTGGTTAGGGGCAATGCGTGTCATAAAACCGGCTCGCTTTTTACTGGCTCCCGGCACCATGTAACCAATCGAACGAGCCAGGCGTCCGGTCTGATAACCGGGGTTTTCACCCGGTGCCGACCGCGCACGGCGCATCACCAGCCGACGGGCATCACGCATATGACGCTGACCAATCGTGACAAACGCCCGCCGGACACGGGCGCGGTTAAAGCGCATCTCCGCGGGCTGCTGAACATCAACGTGAAAAAAGGGAGTCGCCATTGCTGCCTCCGTGACTCTGCGTAAATTCGCCCAGCTCCGTACACTCCAGCAGCAGAAAGCGCCGCGCCCCGTTCAGATCGCGCTGACGTTTCACCCGGTACACACTGTCATCACAGACCACCTCATAATCAGCGGTGATCCCCCGGCGGTAACGAATGGTGATGTAATGGGTGATGGCGTCCCCGGTCTGCGCGGTTTCCTGCCAGGTGGTGGCACTGGTCTGGACAACCTTCGCCCATGTCCGGAACGCAACCGGGTATTGAGGCTCCACGCCAAAGTTATCCGCGGGCATATCCACCCGCTGGCGGATCAGGACGCGTTTATTCAGTTCACCGGGGTCCGGCAGAATGTAGGTTGCGCTGGTCTGCGCCTGACGAATTTTCATTGCGGGAAATACCTGTACGGGCCGACAAGCCAGTTAAAGCTCATTGGCAACTCCATTTTCTCAACGTCTGTAACCGACGAGCGATTTTCGTAAAAATGGCTGATAAGCATCAGCATCCCCAGACGAATATCATCCGGCAGGTGCAGCCCGTCCGGATCGCTGTCCGGAATGGTTTCATCCGGTGCATAGAGCTTCCGGTTCAGATACGTTTCCGTCCGCTTTTGTGCCGCACAGGCCAGCAGTTGCAGATGGCGGTCATCAGTATCGAAATCCTCATCCAGCCGGAGTTGGGCTTTAATCTCTTCCATTGTCAGAAGCATGCTCAGCCCTCTTTACTGGTCGTGGCTTTTTTCTCTTTTGCCGCTTTACTGCTTTTTGCACTGATTCCGCGCTCTGCTAACCCGGCCTGAAGTGCAATCTCCTGCACACGGGCAGGAAGCGCCCCGTCGTCATACTCACCGGCCCGAATGACCTCAACACGCATACCGTCCGGTGACCATTTCAGATCTTGTTTCAGGATCATGATTCTTCACCCGTCAGAACAGGGGGCGCGGTTCCGCGCCCATGAATGATTACGCCGCTGCAATCTTCAGCAGTTTGATGGCCTGCGAATCGACCAGCATGCCGCCGGTGCGCTTGGTGGTATAAAAACCGACAAATGGTTTATTGGTGTACGGATCACGCAGAATGCGGGTGCCGATACGGTCTACGATGGTGTAACCCCGTTTGAAGTTACCAAATGCAATGGCTTTCGCATCTGCAGCGATATCCGGCATCTGCTCGTTTTCAGCGATACCGTAACCCGCCAGAGAGGACGGTTGCCCCAGTTCCAGCCCCGGACGCCACAGATAGTTACCCTCGGTGTCTTTCAGCAGACGGATGGCAAACAGGCTGTTGTTGTTCATCATGAACTTCGCGCCAGTGCGGTGTGCCTTACGCAGCGTGTAAATCAGTTTGATAATGGCGTCTGCGGTCACCGCAGTCGCTTCGCCGGATACAATATGCTGAAGTTTGCCGAACGCCCGGACCTTATCGGTTTCATCAGTGGATTCATACGCCAGGAACCCTTTCGGCTTCTTGGTACCATCGCCGGTGGTAAAGGCAATTT
>OLIF01000139.1_pt1 | contig 19487 bp, 18 predicted proteins | sample 1609681 | NCBI WGS metagenome assembly OLIF01 (sample SAMEA4350143, study PRJEB24818) | metagenome | biome: human; feature: gut; material: faeces | place: Denmark | collected 2013-09 | reverse complement strand
TTATCGACGCCGGGGTGGGGTCGGATTTGAACGATTGGGATGCGCATATTGAAAAGGCAATCCGGTTTATCCGAAAGGAAAAGCCGGATTTGGCGGAAAAGGAATTGGATAATTTGCGGCAAAACGTTTATTTCGTCCAATCCGCCATATCGCCAAAGTATTTGGCGTTTGCCTGTTTGGTTAAGTCAGTGGACGGAACCGAATACAACGATATGACGGCGGACGGTTTGCAAAAGGTATTGGATTTATTCGCCGATGCGCCGAACGCCGAGTTGACCGCCCAATTGGAAGCGGTCAAAAAAAAAATAGATAAAGAATTGCAATTGTATTTTCCTAAACTATTCGACGACGCCACGGTTAAAGAGTATTACGACCAATTGAAGCAACGCACGATGTTAATGTTGGATGCGATAATAAAGGGGGACGAAAGCGACAAACGAGAAGAAATAGACCATATTACGACGTTGTTGTTGACTTATACAAAACCCAAATCGTTTAGCGGGTCGGATAGCGTGGAAATACAATACGACAAGCAGTTTGAAAATATGTGTTTGATGTTGTCCCAACATTTGCACGTAAACCCAAAATCGTTTACCGTTTTGGAATATTACAACGCATTTGAATACATTAAGGAGCAAGCGAAAAAAGCAAGCAGAAAAAGCCAAAATAAGGCGATTTAAGGTGTTTTATTTTTCAGACGATAAATTATACATTTGAGAAAAGAAAATTGATTGTAGGGCAAATTGCCCGAAAATAACAAAAACAAATAGTCGGATATATGGCAGATAACAACAACCCAATTAAATATTCTGATTTGGTAAGCCCCGATAATTCGATTACTGATTTGATAAAGCAATTGGATGAACTTTCAGACGCATATACAAATGCGTTGAAAAATATTAGGGCGGAAGCAATTCAGTTGGCGGCGGTTCTGCAAAAGGTTTCCGGGGCAACCGAGGACGGCAGGAACACAACCAAGAAAGCCGCAGACGATGCGGAACGTTTGGCACGTGCGCAACGTGATTTGGCGTTTGCAGAAAGCGAGAACGCCAAAAAGTTAGCCGAGTTAAAATTGGCACAACAGGAAGCGAACCAAATTAATAAACTGATTGTGAAAATAAATCAATCCGCCGAGGGTAGTTATAACCGTTTATCGGCGCAATATTCATTGAATAAGATTTATTTAAACAACATGACTAAAGCCGAACGGGAAAACACCGAGGAGGGGCGAAAATTGGTTGCACAAACCAAAGAAATATACGAAGAAATGAAACGTTTGCAGGAAGCAACCGGGAAATTTCAATTGAACGTCGGAAATTATACGGAGGCGTCCGACGCAATTATTGCGTATGGCGACAAATTAAAAGAAACGTTAGGTTTAAATAGCGCATTTGGCGAAAGTCTTTTGGCGTTAGGACGTGGCGGGGCTGAAAGTAAAGCCGTTTTTACAGCTATTGGCGACGGGGCAAAAGCATTGGGAAAAACTTTGTTGGGATTACTTTCAAACCCGGTTTTTTTGGCGATTGCCGGAATTGCGGCGGCGGGTGCGGCGTTTAAATGGTGGTACGATTATAACGCCGGGTTAGTTGAGGCAACGAGATTGACGCAACAATTTACCGGGAAAAGTGGCGATGATTTGAAAGCGTTTAGAAATGAGGTGCAAGCCGTCGCAGATTCGTTCGGCGCAGATTTCCGGGAAACATTGATTGCAACAAACGCATTATCAAAACAATTTGGTATTTCTGCAAATGAGGCATTGCAGTTGGTTAAGGATGGTTTTTTGTCCGGAGCCGATGCGAACGGGGAATTTTTAGACACGTTGAAAGAATACCCGGCATATTTCAAAGAGGCTGGAATATCAGCAGACCAATTTGTTGCGATTGTAGCCCAAACAAACAAAATGGGTATCTTTTCGGACAAAGGCGTTGACGCAATTAAGGAGGCAAATTTGCGTTTGCGTGAAATGACGACGGCGACGGCGGCGGCTTTGGACGGTATCGGTATTTCGTCGGAACAAGTTCAAAAAGATTTGCAGACCGGAACCAAAACAACGTTCGATGTTATACAAGACGTTTCCGCAAAATTGGCAGAATTGCCGGATAATGCGGCAACGGTCGGGGCTGCAATTGCAGATATATTCGGGGGTCCCGGAGAGGACGCCGGATTGCAGTATTTGCGCACGTTGAAAGATATTTCAACAAACATGGATGAAGTAAAAGGGAAAGCCGGAGTTTTGGCGCAATTGCAGGAGGAACAATTGCAAAGCCAAATTGAGTTGCAAAACGCATTATCCGGGTTGTTTGACGCAATCGGAGGAAATTTTGAAACGTTGACAACGCAGGCAAAAGTTTTTGTTAACCAAGGATTGACGGCGATAATAAAAGGGGTTATTGATGTTGTCAATTACTTGATTGAGTTATACAATGAAAGTGTTTTGATACGTGCAATTTGGAATGGGATTGTTGCCGGATTCAAAACAACATTTGATACGTTGGGAAATTTGTTTGGATTCTTTATTGATATAGTCAAAGCAACCGGAACCGCATTAAAGGGGGCGTTTACGTTAGATTTTGACGACGTAAAAAAAGGATTGGCAGATTATGCAGCAGCGTACGGAAATTTGGTTAAAGCCCAAGTTAAAGACATAACAGAAAATTTCCAAGAGGGTTTGGAGGGTATGCAAAAGAAAATAAAACCGTTAACAATCCCGGTTTCTGTTGGAGATACCCCGACGCCACAAACAGACAATAAGCCCGTAACGACACAGAACCCAACCGTAACGCCAAGGGGTAAAAGCGATGCGGAAAAGGCGGCAGAACAACAAGCAAAGCAAATTGAAGCGGCTTATAAAAAGAATTTGGAGGCAACCCGGAAATTGCAGGATGCACAATTGCAGTTGGAAAGCGACGAATGGGCAAAGCGTCGGCAGCAAACGCAATATCAGTATTCCCGACAGATTGAGGATTTGCAGCACCAATTACAGACCGAAAAGGATTTGAACGAAACCGGACGGCAGGCGATAAACGCAACAATTACGGCGTTAGAACAACAGCAGACAGAGGCGTTGTTGAAAATAGAGCAAGAACGGCAGTTGCAAGAATTGGCATTGCAGAAAGAAAGCATTGAACTACGTTTGCAAGCGGTTAAGCAGGGAAGCGAGCAGGAACGACAATTGCGTATGCAGTTGTTAGAGAATGAAAGACAAACAGCATTGTTGCAGAATGAGCAAAAGCCGACCGGACAACAGCAGGACGCCGGGGTAATTAATGCCGGATTTGACGTTAAGGGAAACGCAATTGCCGACGAATATTTGCAAGCGCAATTAATGATGTTTGACCAGCAACAAGCGTTGGCGCAATCTGAATTTGATTTATTAAGAAATTCAGAAGCCCGGAAAACCCAATTTCGTTTGCAGGCAGAAAAGGAACGTTTGCAAAAGGTATTAGAATTGAACGAGCAAGCAGCCAATAAATTGTCAGATGTTGAAGTACAAACAATTCAAAACACAATAAAAAAGATTGACCAAGAAATTGAGCAGTCAAAAGGAGAGGAACGAGGAACAGACATTTACGGTTTGTTTGGGCTGAATTTGGACGACGACCAAAAGGAGGCAATAAGTACGTCCGTATCCTTTGCAATGGAGCAATTGGATACGTTTTTACAGGCTAAATTAGCCGCCGCCGATGCCGCCGTTTCCGCCGCCGACAAAGAAGTTGACAGCGCACAACGTTCGTTGGACGCCGAATTGGAAGCAAGGGCAAACGGATACGCCAATAACGTGGTTATGGCGCAAAAGGAGTTGGATTTGGCAAAGCGGAACCAAGAAAAGGCGTTGAAAGAACAACAGAAAGCGCAAAAGGCACAACAGGCAATACAGACAATCCAACAAATCGGAAACCTTGTAACGGCGTCCGCTTTGATTTGGTCGCAATTGGGGTTCCCGTTCGCAATCCCGGCAATCGCTGTTATGTGGGCTTCATTTGCCGCCGCCAAAATTAAAGCCGCACAAATGAGTAAAGCCGCCGAGGGTTCGGAAAGTTACGGGGACGGTACGGTTGAATTGTTGGCGGGCGGTTCCCACCAATCCGGGGACGACGTGGATTTAGGAACCAAACCGGATGGAACCCGGAGGCGTGCCGAGGGCGGGGAATTTTTCGCCGTTATCAATAAACGTAATTCCCGCCGTTTCCGTCGTTTAATCCCGGACGTAATAAATAGTTTGAACCGGGGAACATTCCCCCAAAAGTACCTTAATGCCTACAATACCGACGGCATTAATGTAACGGTTCAACAAAATAACGCACCGGATTTGCGGGATTTAAAAGACGATGTAAGGGAGATTAAGGAACAAAACCGCCGCCGTCGTTACGTCGATGGCAACGGCAATGTTATTGAGGTTTACAAGAATTTGACACGTAAAATTAAAAATTGATATGAACCCGATTTATAGACATTCATTTGTAAATGCGTTTTTAGCGAACGGGGCGATAAGTCACATAACCGGGAACATAAACGGGAATAGTACAAAGTTCTATTATACCCGTACTTTTGTCCCGGTTGGGAATGTGTACCCCCGCAAATTGTTTCAGAATTTCACCACGCAATCCGGGGGCGCATTTTACGATAGCAATAAAAAGATTATCGGCGGTTGGGGGAGCGACCCGTCCGCCACAAATACGGAATTTGACATACCAAGCAATGCCGCATATATCCGGTTTAATGTAATCAAAGCGCAATACGCCAACGGGACGGCATGGTTGAGATTGGGAACGTTGGACGCCCCGAACGTCTTACAAGGTCAAACCGTGCATCCGATTTATAAGGACGATTTGGCAAAGGAGTACGAATTAGAAACCAACCAACGGTTTTATCGTGCCAAATTATCCGGCAAAATTACCTTTGTCCGGGATGATTACGACTATATAAACCGTCAATCGTTCGACAATGAATTTTTGTATTGCATTGAAAAGAGCGACGACGGCGGGCGTACATGGTTCCAATACTTTCAAGGCAAGTTTATGAAAACCGATTGCACGTTTACCGATTACGATAAAAAGGTTGTTGTACAACCGGACGCAATCGACGATTATAACGACGTGTTGGCGGGATTGGAAAAGGAATACAATTTAATAACGTTAGCCCCGACAATCCAACGGATAACGATAAACAAGCGTCCATTAATTCAAATATACGTTCCGGGGGATAGTGTTGTTTCTTGTTTTTTGGGCGGTACGAATTGGGAACAAGACGCAAACGCCACGACCGACCAAAACGCATTAGTACAAACCTATCATTTTGCTTTGTGCAATATATTGAAAGAAATACAAATTACGTCCAACGGTTCCCCGGCGGTAATATCCGGGCTTTATACCGGACGAATGGCAACGGGTGCAAGTGCGGACGCATTCGAGGGGAAATTATACCCGGAATTGAATGTTAGTTATTATATCTATATTTCACAACAACGAATTGACGGCGTGCCGTTTGGGGTTGCATTGGTTGAGATACGCCGACAATCGGACGATGTGGCAATGTTCCGTTATCAAAAGGTTACAACGTCCCCGTTTGAAACATTGGAGTTTGATTTAACCGCCGTCGAGGGTTCCGGGGCAACCGGAACAATGCACGCCGATATGAAAAGTTATAATATATACGCCCGGTATTTGTGCGACGTGGAGAAAATCGACGACCTTAATACATATCCATTGCCCGCCGATGATATAGTTGATAATAACCGTAATTATAGGCGTGCGATTGGTTACGCAATCGACGTGGCGTTTATTTCAAACAACTTTTCAGATACCCCGACCGAGTGGGGATTAGCGGACAACGGAAAGTATTTTGCGCCGCCTTATTCCATATACGGGCAAACGTTTTATCCAATTGCCCGGTCAACGTGGCGTTATGCGTCGTTATGGTTTGGGTTTTATTTGATGGATTGGATATTAGAGAAAAAAGCACGAAAAGCATATACTTTGCGGGATGCGTTCCCGGTTGCGTCTTGTATATCCGTTTTGCTCAATCAGATTGCACCGGGTATAACGCACGCAGCCACGGCGGAATACAGTCAATTTTTATACAGCGGTAACAACCCAATATCCGGGTTGAATTTCCGTTTGCTTGTATCACAGAAAACCAATATTATAAACGGGGAATATCAGCAACCCGCACAAAAAGCCCCGACGACCTTACAACAATTTACCAATATGTTACGGGATTGTTTTAAATGTTATTGGTTCATTGAGGACGGCAAATTTAAAATCGAACATATCCAATATTTCCGCAATGGCGGTTCCTATTCCGGCGGGGCTATATTAAGCCACGATTTGACAAAGGAATTGAATTTGCGCAACGGGAAACCGTGGGCGTTCAACACGTCGGAATATTCGTTTGATAAGGTCGATTTGCCGGAACGTTACCAATTTGAATGGATGGACGACGTTACGGCGGCATTTGAAGGGTTGCCGATACAAGTAATTAGCAAGTATGTAACGCCCGGAAAGGTTGAGGAAATTAATATATCAAACTTTACGTCCGATATTGATATGATGTTGTTAAACCCCGGCAATATGAGTTCGGACGGGTTCGCCTTGTTTGCCGCCGTTCCGCCAACGTCCGGGTCGCAATGGATATTACCATTTACCCGCCAAACTATTAACGGGGTCGAATACTTTTTGCAAAACGGATATTTGGCGTTTATCAATCTGCAATCCCCGTATTGGTTATATGATTTACCCGCCCGTCGTGTATCAATAAACGGTTCCGAGGTTTACGCATACGGTATTGAGAGAAAGAAGAAACAAACGTTTAGTTTTCCGGCAAATGACGACCCAAACCCGATGCAACTAATAAAAACGTATATCGGTAACGGTCAAGTTGATAAATTAAGCGTAAATTTGTGTAGTCGAAACATTAAAGCAACGTTGAAATATGATACAGAATAACAATATAAGCGTATTGCCGTGGTACACGTCAATAGAGCAGCAGAACCACCGTAAAAGTTACGCATACGGGCAAATATACCCATTGTTCGCACCGGCTGATAGATTATTGCCGTTTCAGATAATAAGAAATACCCGTTCAAATTCTGTTACGTCTGTTATTCTATATGATAAAACCGGAAAACAAATTGCAAATATAACAACATACATGAGGGAAACCGGATTGCAAATTGTCCGGTTTCAGTCGTTGGGATATGATGTAATATTATACCCGGCAATATTACCCATGCCGTTAAATCAGTTTGACGGAATTTATTATTTGCGGTTATCTGATGGCGTTCAAACGTGGTATTCTGAAATGTTTACGGTTGTGCAGGACGTTTCCGGTTATTTGAAAATTGATTGGTGGGACATTGAAAATTTAGTGTTTGACGCCGGACAAATAGTTTATAAAAATCCGACATTCAAAAACATGTTATATCTTTGTACCGAGTTAGGAAAACCGGATTATGAATTTGAAGAGGACGGCGAGGAAAGGGACGGTTATTTTTTCCCGGAAAAACAAATTTCGGTAAAGACGTTCAAATGTACTATATTGGCACCGGAATACTTATGCGATGTTATGCGTTTTATTCGTATGGCTGATTATATACACATAACGGATAAATACGGCAGGGAATACGATTGCGATACGTTTCTAATTACCCCAAAATGGCAGACGCAGGGAGATTTGGCGAGCGTGGAAATAGAATTTCAGACAGCAACCGTCGTTAAAAAAATAGGTCGTGGATATTTAGGGGCAAATATTGGCGATTTTAACAGCGATTACAATAATGATTTTAATAACGATTAAATTAATTAGTTATGGCGAATTATCAAGAATTAAAACAAGCGATTGCGGATGTTATAAAAACAAATGGCAATCAAGAAATTACCGGGGCAATACTTCAAAATGTATTAAAAAGTATTGTATCTGTAATTGGAGAAAATGCGACATTTGCAGGAATAGCCATACCCGGCACAAATCCCGGAACACCCGATGCAAATGTATTCTATTTGACTACAACAGATGGTATTTATGTAAACTTTGGCAATATACAAGTAAATCCAAATGAATTGGCTATAATATATACGGACAATAATATTTGGCGTGTTTATAGGCTAAATGTTCTTACAAATAAATCAATAAATGTTTATCCGGATTGGTTTGACTTTCAAAATTCAGTCGTAAAAGCAACAAATACTCTTTTCTTTGAAAAAGTTGGAGGGTTAAATATTGCCGGATTTGATAAAAGTTTAAGATTAGGATTTTTTTCTTTTATAAAAGGACATTCAGTTTTTGGGAATAGAATTGGTTTTGCATGGGAGAAAGACCAAGTTTGGCAAAGAGGTGATTTGTTGACTAATGTAAATTTCAATGCCCCATTTTTATATAAAATAGACGGCAAACAATACTATATAACAATAGATGTTTCGCAGGTTCCGGATAGTGAGACAATTTATATATCTGATGCCGACACCGGAGAGATAAAATTGAAAATTAATGATAGATACACAAACTTTTCTGAATATTCAGACGTTTCCGGACTGAAAACCGATGTTGATGCACTTAAAACAGACGTTTCCGGACTGAAAACCGATGTTGATGCACTTAAAACAGACGTTTCCGGACTGAAAACCGATATATACGGTAATGGTGGATTGAACTTCTTAAAAAATCCGGATGACAATTATAGTGAAGCGGAAAGGAAAATTATTTCTGCAATTAAAAATATAGGTTTTTATGACGTACCGGAGGCAATAAAAAACGATGATATTTTTGTTAGAACTTTTGCCGCACAAACAGAAACAACGGGTGGTTCTTTTGGGCAGTTAGTATATTTCGCAAACAAAAGGATATACAATGAAACAAACAATTGGGACACAGCGTCAATATTAATTGCGCCTAAGGTCCCATGCGACTATCAAGAACATGAATTTGATGTTACGGTTTCGTCCGGAGAAATGGCAGGGTTAAGAATTAGGGTATTAATAGATTATTCGGTTTTTGCAGGAACAGAATTTTTATACGGCACAAGAATAAATAATAAAATTGTATTCAATCTATTGCGAACATGGAATGAACTGTTGAACGATAGATTGCATAAAATAGAAACGGATATATCAGAATTGCAAAAGGAAAATACATATATAATGCCGATGCAACAAAAAAATGTTGTTTTTGCGGGGTCGTCAAATGTGTGGGGCGATGGATTTTTGTTTTATTCGTATCTAAAAAAGCCAATTGATTGGTTGTATAAAAGTTCCGGAAAATATACAGCATATAATGACGTTGAAACGACAAATGGCGAAGAACAGACAAACGACGTTAAATTTATGGATGGAAAAGCCATAAAAATATCCGGAATAGGTGCGGAAATTAAGTTTAAGCACAAAGGAAGTGAATTAAATATTTGCCAAGTGATAGAAAGAACGTCTAATTATGCTTTAATAGGTTTATATGATGGAGATACAAAAGTTGCTGAATTTACAAACCACAACACAACAATAGGAAGCGATACAGAACAATTTTCCGGAGATGGGGAGAAAATAAAATTCAACCTAAAACGTTGCTTTACATATTCCCATGTTCTAAAGGTAAATGGAGTTTCCAAGAATATTATATTAAATACGCAAGGGTACGGCGGAACGTTCCCGGTTGGTGTTGATTGTCTTGTTATACGTTCGTTAGATGATAATGGAAACGTTATACATACATTGTATTTTAAGGAAGCACCAACAGCGGGGGCGGTAATTGATGTATCTTACAATTACGGGGAAACAATTTGTTTTGTTAAATCAACCGTTGGAGAAACAGAGAGTGGAGAAAATGAAAGTCCATACGGGGATGGAACAATTTCATACGACCCAACAAACCCGGCAGATATTAGTTCCGGTTTGGATTTTCGTTTGATTAATGAAAAATCATTTTATAAATTTTGGTTTGATTCAGATGTAGAAAGAGAAATAACCCTAAAAATAGAGGGTGGAAATAACCCGTATTTTGTATTTAATTTTGCGAGTTCCGTTTTCCATAATGTTATGAACGCAGGAATAGGAGGTTGGACAGCGGCAATTTTCAATAGTGGTTCATATATCAATAGGGCGTATTGGAATATTGCTGATTATTTCAGTCCCGATGTTGTAACAATAGGACTTACGGGAAATGATGATTGGGCAAATTATCCACGAAAGATAAAGCGTGTTTACAATGGAATAACATTAGATGAATTGAAACAATTCCCGATGTTAGAAGTAGGCGAAATTGAATATGTTGAAGAAAGTGATACATATAACGTAACAAAAAATATTGGAATAATAAAAGAGATAACAACACGCAGTCTTAAAGCCGATGAAATAATTGGTTCGGACGTTGCCAAAGGGGATTTTGTCCGAATTGGAACTTATACCGGAGATTTGCGCCAAGTACAGACCCGTAGAATTGAAACCGTTGATAATGTTCAAGGTCAAATAACATGGGCAGAACCATTGCATTTGAATGAGTTTATTTGTATAGAAACCATTGATGATTTGGTAGGGCAGGAAATTTCAATTCGTTCAATAGAACAATATATGCAACAAATGGAGTTACTAATAAGTAACATAAAAAAGATGGTTCCGAAATGCAAAATATGTCTATTCAATATTTATTATGTTGATATGTGGACCAGAGATACCGCAGAATATACATATATACAACAATGGATTGCAGAAAAATTCGATGGAACCGTATATTTCGTTGATGCGTGGAAATATGCAAGGGATTATTGCGAAAATTCGCTTCATTCAAGGGATTTTGACTTTGTAGCTGATGGAAACGATACAATAACGTTCGCTATTGACGGCGTAGGACATTGGGAAGGTATAGAAGTTTGGGTAAACAATAAAAATGTATATGGAAAAGATTGTTATCCAATAACCGGATGGTACACTACAATTGAGGATAAAACGGGAAGTGAATTAAATTGGGTTGGAACCAATAACTATTACCCACGAATTTATAAAAAAAGAAATTTTGCGATAAAATGGAAACAGAATATACCATTAACCGGAACAGCTATAAAAGTAAAATTAGCAACCCGACAATGGTCAGCAGATTATGCGCACCCGAGAGATGGAGATTATATTGACAATTCATTGGGGCGTGCTTTAGTTTATGCAATTTCAAAAATTTAAGTTATGCAAGAAAGAAACATTATCAACGGAACAACCACGGCGGTTGACAACCGCACGGAATTTATGTTGTGCGAGATTATAAAGCAATAACCAAAACGGGGGCGGTTTACCGCCGCCCCTTAACTCTTTATTTATGGACGATATGGATAAAATTTTTAGTTGGGAACAATGGCGTATGATATTCGCCACGACCGCAAGCCCGTTATTTGCATATCTGACCCCGACGGCGGGGTTTATGTATGCGTTAGTTATTATGTTTGCGTTCAACATTTGGGCGGGAATGAGGGCGGACGGCGTGGCGATAAGGAATTGCAAACGCTTTTCGTTCCATAAGTTTAAGAACGCATTGGCGGAATTGCTTTTGTACGTCGTTATTATACACGTCATTTATTCCGTTATGTTGCAATGTGGCGACGACGGGGCGGCAATGATTGTTATTAAGTCGCTTACATACGTGTTCATGTATGTATATTTGCAAAATGCGTTTCGCAACTTAATTAAGGCATACCCGAAGAAAATAGCCTTACGGATAATATACCATGTTATCCGGTTGGAATTTACACGGGCGTTGCCGTCTTATTGGCAACCAATAATCGAGCGTTTCCAAAAGGAAACCGATGACGATATTATTAACGATAAAGAAAAGGAGGTAAGAAAATGAAACCTATTGTTATTTTAGACAACGGACACGGCGAAGAAACCGCCGGGAAACGTTCCCCGGTTTGGGGCGACGGTTCCCAATTGTTTGAATGGGAGTTTAACCGTGACATTGTACGCCGTATTGCGGCGATGTTAAAAGCCGATGGCGTAAAGTTTGAAATTTTGGTACCGGAGGAAACCGACGTATCATTACCTGAGCGTTGCCGCCGTGCAAACGTTATCCATGCGGATTGCGGCAACAACGCCGTTTTGTTTAGCGTTCACGGGAACGCCGGAGGCGGCACCGGGTGGGAATGTTATACCAGCGTAGGACAAACGAAAGCGGATGCAATCGCAACCGTACTTTGTAATGAGGCGGAAAAAGAGTTTGCCCCGGATGGTTGGAAAATGCGCTTTGACCATACCGACGGCGACCCGGACAAAGAAAACCAATTTTACATTCTGAAACATACGGTTTGCCCGGCGGTATTATCTGAAAACTTTTTCATGGATACCGAAAAAGATTGCCGTTTTATGTTGTCAGACGCCGGGCGTGAACGTATTGCAAAAATTCATTATGAAGCGATAAAACGTATCTTATGAAAAAATATTTAATAATAGCGGCAATTGCTTTGGCGGTTTCCGCCGTTGTCACTATATGGGTGCAACGTTCCCGGATTAATACGTTGACCGGGGAAAGGGACAAATACAGAACCAACACGGAAACGTTATTGCAGGAAGTTTCCCGGTACCAAACGAAAGATAGTTTGAACGCCGCCAAAGTTGGGGTTTTGGAACTGAAATTGTCAGAGTTTGAAAAATACCGGGCGAGCGATGCGGAGTTGATAAAGACGTTGCAGACAAAGAACCGGGAGTTGGAACGGGTTACAACAACCCAAATGGAAACAATCAACGAATTGCGGGCAACCGTCCGGGATAGTGTTGTATATTTGCCCGGCGATACGGTTACGACCGTTTTACGATGCGTCGATATTGTCGAACCGTATTTTGAGTTGCACGGATGCGCCACGCCGGACGGACAATTTACCGGGACGCATATAAACCGGGATAGTCTGTTGATTGTCGAAACGGTGCAATACAAACGTTGGTTAGGTTTTTTATGGAAAACAAAGAAAATCAAAAATCGGCAAATTGATGTTGTAAGCAAGAACCCGGCAACAAAAATATTGGGCGTTGAGTTCGTAACCATAGAAAAGTAACTTTTATTGTTCATAATACCGGGAAACGGGGATTGTAACCAAGCGTTGCAACCCCGTTTTTGTTTTTGCCCGTTTTTAGCCCCGTATTTCGATTATTTTGTTTGAATGGATAAGTACCCACCCCGGCAAATAAAGTGGCTTAAAATGAAAATTCGCCAAAAATAACTTTGCGGGGAGCCAAAAGAACCGTTTTTTGTCCGCAAATCGAAAATAAAAGAAAATTCTTTTGGTAGTTAAAATAAAATGCCATATCTTTGTGCCATGTTAATAAAACGACCGGGCGTTTTCCCGGCAACAAAAAGAGCGATACAATGAAGCCCGAAGATATTTACAACGGTTTGGAATATACAACAAAAGAAATTAACCGTACTTTCAAAATCAAAGTAAACGGCTTGTTCAACGGCAAAAAGATTAACACGTTGGTTGGCGTTTCCGGTTTGATTAAGTTAGTAGGCGTTGAAATGGCGAACAAATTATTGCGCCGTGCTTTCCGTTGTGTCAAAGACGCCGAACATTGTAAGTTGCGCCGGGGTTTAAAAATATCCTTTTATTATTACTAATCCGACCGGGCGGGTTCCCGGAACCAAATAAATTTCAAATATGGAAACAAAGAAAAGAACACAGGCGACGGACATTGCCGAGATTGCAACCAAGTTAGACGGCAAAGTTAAATTTTCGTCAATCATTTACAGCCAACAAATGTTGTCGGAGAAATACCGGGAAACAGGGGTAAACGATATGTATTTTATCGGCAAAAAATTTGGATTGTGGTTTTATACAAGCCGGGCGGCATTAGATAACCTTTGTTATCTGCAAAACCCTAAATTCCCGACGTGGGTATTGTGCGAAAATTCATTGAGTTTGTACGAAATAAGATAATAACCCGCCGGGGGTTCGCCCCCGGCACAATAACAAAGATTATGGCAAAGTATATTTTGAGCAAGAAAGCGAAAGGCAAAAAGTATCAATACACCGTTACCGACGAAAAAGGCAACGTTATTTCAACAAGAACGTCCGCCCGTGATTATGTGGCGTGTACCGCCAACGGCGAATTTTATTTTGGGCGGTTGGACTTAATCGGCAAAGGCGACCACGGCAAAGGGTTGAGCCGCACGACGGAAATATTGGCAAACCCCGAACGGGCGTATAAAAAGCAAGTTGCGTACTTTGTGCCGTCTTATCGGAAAGAATGGATTGCCGAGAACCCCGCCGACGAATGGATTGCCCGCAATGTTAATTGGGCGACTGAACGCCAAAAAGAATTAAACGCAATCGCATATTTACAGCCGGGGGAATAACCCCGGCTTTGCCTGTTATGGATATACGATTGACAGAGGAACAACGGGAAATATTGAGCGGTAGAATTTGCCCGTATTGCCACGTTCCGACCGAGTACAAAAATAGTATTGAGGTTTACGGCGTTGATATGGAATGATTTATTATTGTCCCCAATGCGGGGCGTATGTGGGTGTTCATAAGGGAACCGACCGGGCAAAGGGTCGATTGGCAAACGCCGAGTTGCGCCGATGTAAGATTGAAGCGCACCGATATTTTGATGAATTGTACAAACGTGGACTAATGAAGCGACGGGAGGCGTACAAATGGTTATCCGACCAATTGGGATTACCCCCGGAATATACGCATATTGGAATGTTTAACCCCGAAACGTGCGCAAAGGTCGTGGACGTTTCAAAAAGTATTTATTAACCATGCGATTTGCATTAAGACGACAGGATAAAATAAAAGCGCATTTTGAACCCAACGGGGACGAAATGTTGAACCGGATAAAAGAGAGTTTAACCCGGTATTTTTCCGCCAACCGTTCGGATTTTCCGGAGGGATTGCGGGATATTGAGGACGATTTTAACCATTATCCCGGCGACCCGTACCCGACCATTGCAGTAAATGACGTTGGAGACCCCGACCGAATGATTGAATTTTATGTTACCGGGCAACAATACGACGTTTACCATTTGGCATTTAAGGGATTTATAAAGGGTTAAGATTATGGGAGCGATAAAAAGGAAATGCGATAATTGCGGCAAAGAGTACAACGCCGATACCCGCAATTTGCGTCGGGGTTGGGGGCGTTGTTGTTGTAAGAGTTGCGCCGCCCAATTGAGAGAAAAGAGAAAGCCGGGATATAATCCGAAACGGGTTGCAATAAATAACGTCCGGCGTCAATGTTGGACGGATTGCCCGGAAACGAAACGTTACCCGTTTAGTTATGACGGGGCGGATTTCGACCAATGGGGAGATTGCGAATTTGGAATACATGATTAAAACGAGAATATGGAAAGCGTAATTATTGAGGAAATGCGGGCATTCTTACGATTGGATTTGCCCGACCGACAAAGACAATATTTTACCGATACAATCGCCGTCGCAAAACGTGTTGAGGTCGTAAAAGCGGCGGACGTATTCGACGAACGGGAAATTGAATTGATACGCCGGACGGTTCGCCCGGTAGTCAAAGGGTGTTATAGAAATGCGCATTTGCTGACGTTGTTATTTCCCGACCGGGTGCAATACGTTGAGGGCAAAACGAACGCATTTATACCAATCGACCACGCATTTAACCGGGTCGGGGACAAATATATTGACATTACGTTTGAGTTCGCATTGGGGTTAGACCCAACGCAATACGAATATGTGGCGTTTGGGGAATATCCGGCGGGCGTTATTGAGGAGATAACCGACCAAACGGGATATTATGGCGAAATATACCGATTTTGTTATTGTGCGGCGCAAAAGGCGTTGGAAAAGATGAACCCCCGGACGTAACAGATACGCCGGGGGTTCGGTACGCAGTAACCGAGAGCGATTTTTGGTAATGCGGTATTGCAAAGGTAGGTTAAAAATCGGATATTTCACGCACCCGGCAAAAATGATTTCGCAAAACAAAGATTATTTTTTGGTAATTAAAAAAAATCTTTCTACCTTTGCAGAACAAAAGATTAACAGCCTACCCGGAGGGATACCGGGAAATGATATGAAAATAAAAGAAAGTGAGCAATTAAAGATGTTGGCGACCGAAAGCGGGAAAACAGCCAACCAAGTATCCGAAACAATCGTTACGGAGTTAATCAACAAACAGATTATCGAGAACATAAGCGACAATTGGGGGTTCCCGGTCGCCGATTGTTACGAACGGGATGTTACCGTTGTGGAAATGGTGGACGTTATCCGGGCAATTGGTATTTACCCGGTTCGTTCCGTCCATTTGGACGCCCTGTTGGAATGTGTATTGATTGGCGACGATGATTGCCCGGAGTGTGGCGGGGAAATGGAGGTTACAGACGGCGAGTATAGACGTACCGGAGGCGACGGATATTTGACCCCGCCGGAATATAGCCCGATTTGGGAGGAAAAAACGTGCCGCAATTGCGGATACAAAGAGAGCAACGAACCAAGTTATTAACAAAAAAATTTAAGTTATGGCATTGAGATTAAGAGTAAACGAAGCAATCGCCCGTTCCGAGGCGAACGGGAAAAAGGTTTTGAAAAAAGACATTGCCGCCCGTCTTTTTGAGGGTGCAAGCGAGAGCGCACAACAGGTAAATATGACGAATTTATGTAACGGCACGACCAAACGGATTGTCCCGGAATGGGTCGTTATTCTTTGCGAAATGTTGGATTGTACGGCGGATTACCTGTTTGGCATGGAGGGCGGAAACAATGAAAAGTAAGTTTATCGAATGGTTGGAAGCCGCCGCCGAAACCATGTTTTCCGGGTTGTTTCAAGCGAAAGCCCTAATTGTTACGTTTGGCGAATTGGGGTTATGTTGTTTGATTGGCGCATTTTGGAACCCGTGGCAATTGTTATTTGCGGCAATGTGCGCCGCAATGGTATTATGTGAAATTTCAGAATATAAAAAGTACAAGTAATGAGAGCAAAGAGCGATAAACCGGGCGACCCGGTAAAAGAGGTTGCGGGAACCGTCGGCAATGTTGCCCCGGATATGTTCCCGGAGATTAACGAGGAACAACAAACAATTATTCCCCCGTTCGTTGAGGTTCAACCGGAAAAACCAACCGGAGTGTTTGAGATAATACCGGGCATGACGGTTGAGGAAATGACGGCAATGTTTTTCGACGAAAAAACATTGATTGAACCCCCGTATAAGGTTTGGCAGTTAAACAGCAAGGGACACCGATATTATTACCGATATGACGACGCCGGGAACCCGGAGTTTTTCCCGTCGGTTACAACCATATTGTCCCAAACATTACCCAAAGCCCCGCACCTTATAAATTGGATTGCGAACAAAGGCATTGAGGAAGCCGAGCGATACAAAGGCGAACGGGCGGCGTATGGAACGTTTATGCACGCCGCATTTGAGGAATTATTGATTAACCGGGCGTATGATTTGGACGGACTGAAAGGTAAATTAAAAGAATATATTGAGGTTTACCGATTGCCGGACGACTTTATTTATTACGCTGACGATTTGAAAAAGGACGTATTGGCATTTGCGCAATTCGTGTTGGATTATGATGTACGACCGTTAGCCGTTGAAATTGCTTTGGTACACCCGTATTACAAGTATGCCGGAATGATTGATTGCCCGTGTACCATGCGGGCAAAGATTGGAAGCGACGACCGGATTAACGCAATTGTCGATTTCAAAAGCGGGCGCAAAGGCTTTTACGAGGAAAGCGAAATACAATTAGGAATGTACCGGGATATGTGGAACGTCAATTTTGTGAAATTCCCCGTTAACCGTATTTTCAATTTCAGCCCGAAAGATTGGCGCAAAAAACCGTCGTACAATCTGAAAGAGCAAACCGAAAGCCCCAATATACGCAAAATCCCCTATCTGTTGGAGATTGCCGCCATTGAGGACGAAAAGCGGGATAATACATTTACGGCGGTTAATGGTATGGTTGTTTTGGACGATAACCCGGATTTGTCCCAAAATGTAATATCGTTGTCTTTGGCGGAATTGATTAAGACGAAAGCCCCCAAAGAGGCGACCCCGGACGAAACCACGGACGCCGCCGATAGCGTCAAAGCGGATGCGGTTGCCCCGGAGAAAACGCCGGAACCGGAGATTAAGAAAACAAAGATTGTGAAACGCACCGGGAAAACGGCAAAGGAGGCGGAAAAGAAGCCCGCCACGGGACGAAAGGCGGAAAAACGGACGGTTGCACCGGAAAAGGAACAAAAGCCCGCAAATGCGCCTAAAAAGCCCAAAAACGAGAATAAGAAAAGATTGTTGAACGACGACCCCGAAATATAAAGAGCATGAAAGGACGAATAAGACGACCGGAGGCGGAAAAATCCAGTTTGATTTTGCCCCGTGTCGGACAAATAAAAATCGGAATGAAAAACGCCAACGGATACCCGCAAAGCGTGGATTATTTCATACCAACGGGAAAGTATGCCGGGTTATTTACACAGGCATACGGCGAAAAGCCCCAAACAATACAAATCGTATTCCCGGACGACGACCCGGCGAAAGTATGCAACGAGCGGTACGAGTACCGGGACGACGACGGACGATTGATTGCGGCGGGCGACGGCGAAACGTTCCAAGTTTGGGACGGCAAAAAGTACGAAACATTGACAACGGAGGAATACCCGAATTTGATGTTGGCTATTACCAAGCGTTACCCCAATCGGAAAAGCAAACAGGATGGACACGACGGTTGGGAAATTACGTTGACATTGAATTTTATTGTACCGTTGGTACGTGGCGTTGCCGGGGTATGGCAGTTTTCAACAAAGGGTACGGCGTCCACAATCCCGCAAATCCGGGAAACATTCGACGGTATGTTGGCGGAACGGGGATTTTGTAAGGGAATTATATTTGATTTGAACGTACAATTTGCCACGACCCAAAAGCCCGGCGACAAATCCCGTTTCCCTGTTGTTTCATTGGTTCCGAACGAAAGCCCGGACAATGTTTTAAGAGTGCGCAAAGCGTGGAAACCTGTTAAACAATTGGAGGGCGGCGACAATGGAAAAGAAAATTGAAATTTCGGTTGGCGACGTAATTGTTGTTAATCATGTGGAAATTAGAGCCGAAAAACGGACGGGTTGGCAGGGTTGCGAATGTTGTTTTTTCCACAAATCCAACGGTTCATGTATGCGTTTCCCCTGTAATGCAGGGGAAAGGAAAGACGGTATAAACATTAAATTTGTGAGAAATGACAATAAGAGATAGCAATTTTATAACGATTTTAGCCCCGATGATTACCCGGTTGAAATTAAAAGGGAACGAATTATTGGTTTTCGCTTTAATTCATGGGTTTAGTCAAGACGGGGAAAGCCGTTTTAAGGGTTCGTTGAAATACCTAATTGAGTGGACGGGGTTAGATAAAACGACCGTTATTAAAATACTCAAATCGTTAGTTGAGAAACAGTATATTAACAAATTTGAGTACGAAAAAAATAAGGTTCGTTATTGCGAATATACGACGAATTATTGGGCGGTTTTGGAGTGGTTGGAAAATCCCACCACCCCCC
>OLIF01000136.1_pt1 | contig 20180 bp, 15 predicted proteins | sample 1609681 | NCBI WGS metagenome assembly OLIF01 (sample SAMEA4350143, study PRJEB24818) | metagenome | biome: human; feature: gut; material: faeces | place: Denmark | collected 2013-09 | reverse complement strand
GCCCACATAGCCGGTACCGGAAATGGTAATTTTCATTTCATGCTCTCAGAATTAGCTTAACTGTGAATCATGATGGTTTAGCATCCTGATAAGAGTTAAAATTTTTAGCGCTACGCTGCTCCCAGCATTAACGTAACAACAAAATCAGACTTTACTTATAAGAATAGCTGATATTTATTAAGTTAATATTAAGCAATGAAATTTAATCTATAGGATTATTGGCAAAAAAAAAACCCGGCAATATATGCCGGGCCTCAATTTATTGCTGATTAAATTAGATTAATCCAGCCATTCAGTATGGAACACACCTTCTTTATCAATGCGCTTATAAGTATGCGCACCGAAATAGTCACGCTGAGCCTGGATCAGGTTCGCAGGCAGCACCGCGGCACGATAGCTGTCGTAATAGGCAACCGCTGCAGAGAAGGTTGGAACCGGAATACCGTTTTGCACTGCATAAGCGACGACATCACGCAGTGCCTGCTGGTAGTCGTCGGCGATTTGCTTGAAGTACGGAGCCAACAGCAGGTTAGCGATTTTTGGATTTTCGGCATAGGCATCGGTGATTTTCTGCAGGAACTGCGCACGGATAATGCAACCTGCACGGAAAATCTTCGCGATTTCACCGTAGTTCAGATCCCAGTTGTACTCTTCAGACGCGGCACGCAGTTGAGAGAAGCCCTGAGCATAAGAAACGATTTTGCCAAGATACAACGCACGGCGAACTTTCTCGATGAACTCTGCTTTGTCGCCTGCTGGTCGTGCCTGAGGACCAGACAGAACTTTAGACGCGGCAACACGCTGCTCTTTCAGAGAAGAGATATAGCGAGCAAACACAGACTCGGTAATCAACGACAGCGGCTCGCCGAGATCCAGCGCACTCTGGCTAGTCCATTTACCCGTGCCTTTGTTAGCTGCTTCATCCAGAATCACATCAACCAGATAGTTACCATCTTCATCTTTTTTGGTGAAGATATCTTTGGTGATGTCGATCAGATAGCTGCTCAGTTCACCGTTATTCCACTCGGTAAAGGTCTGCGCCAGCTCTTCGTTGGAGAGATTCAGACCACCTTTCAGCAGTGAATAGGCTTCAGCAATCAACTGCATATCACCGTATTCAATACCGTTGTGAACCATCTTCACATAGTGACCAGCACCGTCTGCACCAATATAGGTAACGCACGGTTCGCCATCTTCAGCTACGGCAGCAATTTTGGTCAGGATCGGCGCAACCAGTTCATAGGCTTCTTTCTGACCGCCAGGCATGATAGAAGGACCTTTCAGTGCGCCCTCTTCACCACCGGAAACGCCAGTACCGATAAAGTTAAAGCCTTCTGCAGAAAGCTCACGGTTACGACGAATGGTGTCCTGGAAGAAGGTGTTACCACCATCAATGATGATGTCGCCTTTTTCAAGGTATGGCTTAAGGGAATCAATAGCAGCATCCGTGCCTGCACCTGCTTTCACCATTAACAAGATGCGACGAGGCGTTTCAAGAGATTCAACAAACTCTTTCACCGTATAGTAAGGAACCAGTTTCTTGCCTGGATTTTCGGCAATCACTTCTTCCGTCTTTTCACGGGAACGGTTGAAAATAGAGACGGTATAACCACGGCTTTCGATGTTGAGCGCAAGGTTGCGCCCCATCACTGCCATGCCGACGACGCCGATCTGTTGCTTTGACATTGTTTACTCCTGTCAGGGTATTACCGCGTGTGCGGTATGAGAATAACTTAAAAAGTTTACCTGAAATAAAATATTATATATGACATTGGCGGTAAAAAAGTTGTCGACGGACTGAGCCAAATGGGCAAACAATTGAGCTCTATTCATTAAATTAGTAAACCATATAAATTAAATACGCCATCCTATAAAACAACAAGCTCTCAATAATCAATTGAAACACATAATAAAATAAAAAAAATTTAATGACCGTCAATTTAATAGAGAAAATTCTCTTCAAAAAAATTATAGCAAGATGCCTAACATTTTAAATATCACACAAACAATAAAAACAAGAAACTCATTAGTTTATTATTACCACACACAATAATATAAACAAAAATAACACACAAAATAAAGGTAATGTATATGCAAATACGAAAAGTTGATATTACCCTTATAGCAAAGAGCGCAAATCATGCAGAAAAAGATTCACTATTTTTTTCTGATATTTTTATATACTATTGACAATATTTGGCGAGGTAACATACGTACTATAAGTCTAGAAAAAGTTATTAAAATAATTTTTGTTTTTTTATTGGGGAAACACTTGATTTTCAAGCGTGACAATTCGATTTCACTTTTTAAATAATCCCTTCCCCTCCGTCTTTCTATCATTGCATCACCTGTTCGTGCAAGTACCAGCGTATTATCAATATTAGAACAGATTGCACCCTTAGCAATGCACCTTAGCCATAAATTATAATCTTCCATGTAATGATGATGCTGGTAACCTCCTATCCCCAAGATAAATTCTTTATTGAACATTACTGTCATATGGTTGAATGGATTTCGAGAGAGAGAATAGCTCACTATATCACTGTGCGAGCAACATGAAAATCTACGACCTCTCCTTTCTTTAAACATCTCATCATATTCATCAATAGCCCCACCTAATATAATCGTACCTGGGTTTTTCTGAAAAAAACTTATTTGTTTCTCAAATCTTTCAGGAACACAGATATCATCAGTATCCATTCTAGCAACTAATTTATTAGTGACATAATTTAATCCAATATTAAGCGCATTACCAAGCCCAACATTTTCCTCCAGTGAGATTGTTTTTATAGGTAATAATAGCAACCACTTATCTATAACATTTTTTAATTGAATTGGGATTTGACCATCAATCACCAAAACTATTTCATCAGCCTTATAGGTTTGTATGGCAAGACTATTCAACGCCTCATCAAGATAAGCCGGTTTTTCTTTATAATATACAGACATTAAAACTGAAATTTTGAACATTCAACATAATCCTAACGCAACCTATAAATATCAATAAGAATCTATCGCATTATTTAAATGGTTTATCGATGATACCTTTATCTTTCTTCAGACCAGAACAAAAGCCTTTAATCATATAATAGCGTCTAATTTTTGAATCACTCTCTTTTAGAGAAAATATAATAAATTTCAGAAACATACCTATCAAATTTCTTAATTTCCAATACAAGGGAACATAATCCCTTCGACTTAGCACTAAGATGTTTCTAAATTGATAATACAGTCTAATCGGCGAACCAATTTTATAAGTAAATCCAAAAAATTTACCACGTGCGTCGCCTAATCGATGTTTCATAATAGCATTTTCTATTATTGCAATTTTATATCCTAATCTTCCTGCACGCCAACACCATTCATGATCAACACCATCAATAAATAAATCATCTTCCATGAAGCCGACTTGATCTAAAACGTCCAATTTAATTAGCTTACCTGAAGCGATTATCTGCTTCGTCAAAGAAACTCCCTCAAATATTTGAATATCTCTTTGAATATTCGCTTTCATTTTTTTGTTTTCGAATAAATCAAACGGCCGGGGACCAACAGCGGCAAGTTTGATGCCTTTTTGTTCTAATGTAATGTAACCGTTGAGAAGTTTTGACACTAAATCAGTTTCAATTTCTGAGTCTTGATCCAGTAATAGCGCATACTTTGAGCATAAAGATTGAGAAATCCTTAGCCCGACATTTTGTGCCGTTGCAATACCACGGTTTTGACCAAGGTGCTTAATTATAACATCTGGAATATTTTTTAATTCATCTAAACTTTTTGATACGCCATTATCAACAATTATAACTTTGATAACAATTGATGATTTTAGAAGGTTAATTATATTTCCTTTCAACACTTCCACATCGGGATTAAATGTAATTATAACTACTGATATGTTTTTTTCCATTATAATAACAATCTCCGCCTTTCGAAAAAATAGAGCTCAAACTAACTAAAATAAATACTACAACAACATGATTCGTGTCCAACATATAAGGATTAACTAATGCGTATAAAACATATAGCATATAAACTATTCTAAGCTCTATAGGCTTAATAAACTTAAGTGTCAAAATAACATTAATTATAACAAACAATAAAAACAAAAGAACACCTAACTGATTCAAAAAATATACAGATTGTAATTCATAGTATATATAATCAGAGTAATTACGCACGGCAGTTTGTACATTAATAAGGTTACCTAACCCTTGCCCTACAAGAGCTGTTAATACATTTTCGAACAAATCATCAATCAATACATTGAACTGGTCAAATCTCGTGCCCATAGATGAAAAATTGGCACCTTGAAATTTAAGTTCATATGCCTTAACTAAGTATTCCATTCCAGAATACGAGATAAAAACTCCGAATGTAATTAAACAAATAAATACCTTTAACAATAACTGATTATATGTGTTTGCTTTTCTTAAAAAGAAAAAAATAAAAGCATGGATAATAAAAACAATATAAAAAGCAAGATTCCCACAAAATAAAACTGCTACTACAAGGAGTATGGATGAAAGGAGATATAATTTATAATTCGTTTTATTATATAGATAAGAAGATACCATATAAGAAAACAAAAGCAATGCATTCCCTTTTATTTGAATATGGTAAAAGAATCCATTATATGTATATATGTCACCAAAGTGATTATCAATAAAGTAATTTCTGATTGCAGAGTAATCAGAAAACCTAAAATTTAGAAACATAAAAGCTTCTAATCCAATTATTACGAAAGCCTGAGTCACGGCCAGAAAGATGAAAATGTTAATATAAGAAATTGACTTTATTGCTGCATAATAACTGACAATAATTAAAGCAATAATTATATAAAATCGTAATATCAATACAGGGTCGTTACCCGAATAAAGTGAATACAACCCATGAACTGATAAAAACATGAGGAAAAAGCCAAAAAGCCCAGAAATAAATATTCCTCTCTTTATAAAAAAAGCGATAAATATGATAAATAACAGGCAAGACACATTCATAATTGATGAATAGTTTAATAATGGGTATTGTCTAAAAAGAAAAAAAATGGTTATAGTAAAACATGAAAAAGCCAAGCAGTTCCAAAATACTTTAATATTATTATCCACTAGTATCCCCTTGCTATATCCAAGTAATATTTAAAATAAAACATAGTTTGCAAAAATAATTAATATTACCAATTGATAAAACAGCATACCTTAAAATATATTTTGTGCGTTAGTCAAAACAATTTCACTTATATATTTTAACGAATTAGCCCTATCTCAATTCTTTTTATTTAGCCCCTCACTGCAAGATTACGAAAGCTCGCTCTCCACAAGGACTGATGCCAGGTAGTTTCTGTCCATGGCAGCTTTTCGCAGCTTACTCCTTAACCCTGCCTTGAATACTTTATCATTCGTTAAAATATTAATAGCGATGTGCCGTATCCCTGAAAATAATTCTGCTGCGTTTCCTCTTCTTATTTTGCAGTCGCCTTCATTCATTAGCACATCCAGACGCCTGTGCAGCTTATTCTCCACGTGTCAGTGATTTCGAATCGCTGTGGAGAACTTCTCTGCAGTTAAATCAGCAGAACTGATATAATATCTGATCATCATTTCGGCTCTTTCTTTTGTTCTGTTACTATTGACCGAAAGAAGACTGCCACGCATAATGTCTTCAGTCCTTTCCATTTAAACGTGAAATCAATAAGTTCATCAGGGACATCTCAAACAATATGAAGACGGATTTCTTCTCTGCCGTGACTTTTTTCACTAATTGCGTAACTGTCATTTTCTGGATTATTTAATTCTTTCAGTGGAAATTTTTCCTCAAAGGCTTTATTAAGCCGACTCTGATTTCCTTTTACAACGAATAAATAATCCTCCCCTGTTTTTGTATCTTCTCTGCAATATCTTTCTGACCCCAGCCTCTCGCAAAACGGAACGTGAACCTCTCGATTCATTCGAGCTTCCATTAAGCTGATCCAAATCGCCAGTGAGAGAATAGTTTGGGACACTTTACCGATAATCTGTCAAACAGACCTATCGTTCTGCTTTTGTGCCTCTTTAGCGTCTTGAATTTCCTTCTTGCCCAACGAGCCAGAGTTTTATTGATATGCCGAAATACAGGATCGAGAGCCGACCGACAATATTGACCATAGTAGCTTATCCATCCCGGCACTATTGGGTTTAACCAACGTGATAGTTCTTCTAAACTATAGTGGCTCTTTTGCCTGATTTTCAGCACCCTGATCCTCCGCCTCATTGCTTTCATACTCACTGCCGGAATAAAACTATTGAAGAATGTAATATCTGAACATTTCCTACATCTTCTTTGTCTGAATGTATATCCCAGAAAATCGAAACTCGTGTGAAGATATGTTCCCTTTCTTTTATCGTCCTTACAATATATTATCTTCGTCTATTCTGAATGTAATTCGAGACCACACTCTTCCAAACCGCGTTTTATCCTTTCATACAGCGATTCTGCTTTGCCTTTAGTGATAGCATGTACCAGTCCATCATCTGCACATCGACACCACGGATTTTCGGGAAATTCTCTCTGTATCTATTTATCAAAAACATAGTGCAAAACACACTCATTACAAATGCTTCCTCACTACTGCAGGTTCCTCCACCCCAGTATCATGCTTCGGTACTCTCAGGCTTATCATTTCGGTGATTTACCTTTCTTCCTTAACATCATGATGACTGGTTCCCGTGGTTCCTGCAAAGGGCCTGATATAAGATCATGCCTGCTTTACGCCGGACACCGCACACTCAACATTCGGACTTCGCCAGTGTAATTATCCTGAGATAGCGAAACGACCTCAGTTCTGATGCCATTTTAAAGATAACGACGCGTCAACACAGGTTCGGGGTTACTCATCTCCTCACATCTTACCTCGCCAGAATCTTATTCTGATCTCCCTTCAACGCTTCTGATCATCACTCTTAATGACAGCCACCTGAAGGAGGTTTAGAGCCAACTTCCGACCATCGACTCTGGAGGGCCGACCTCCATCTCTTCACAAGCTTATGTTCTCCGCTGACTGTTATCCTAACAGGCCAGTTTCAATACCCACGGCACACTCTCATTAGATTTCTCATCCGTCTTGCTCTGCCCGATGGCCAGACTGTGCATTGTTGAGAACGCACTAATGACACGAATTGCTCCCCTGCGGCGACTCTTGTCATAAGTGTGCAGGAGCGTTTTTCCATCAATTGCAATGACGTCTTTATCATCTGAAGAATGACAATCGCGCATCCAGTTAATAAAATTTTGCAGGACTGATACAGGATACAACTCTGGCAATAGTATCGTGAACAGGAATACCATTTTCAAAATCATCATATTTTGCTTCAAAAAAATCGAGATATGTTTCACCGAAATCCTCTATATCTTCCCAACCTTCTGCACCAGAAATAACGGAACAAATAATCAACAGTAGAATATCAGACAATTTATGCTCCACTTTCCAGGCTTGTCTGTAATCGGGGATAACAGAAATATGTTCCACCAATTTTTTAAATTCCATTTTGTCCTCCTTAATTATGTAAGGAGTATTTGATCATGTATAAGCAATGAAAAACAGCTTTAGGTAATAAGGAATATCTCAATTTTCAAACATAAAATGCGAATTACTTAGTACAAAAAGCGTACTTCTGATGTTCTTTCCCTGTCTTATACCCCTGATAAGATGGCGCAGTGATATCCTATTCACCATGATACGCGACGCAGTTTTATACCCTGCAACGTCATAAACACGCTCAGAAACTTAAAGCAATCTCTAGATTCAATAGGATTGAAGCTACTTTTTTGAGGCATTCCACACTCAATCCTTATCAAAGAGTCGGAAATAAAATATTGAAAGTCATATCGAACATATAGATGTGGGCTACTATCCTAACATTACAAATAGTAGCCTAAATAAAAAAAATAGAGAACGCAAAACCAGATAATAATATCTGAATCTTATGTCATCTATCAGATCATAATAACATCCCCAGTAGACTTATATTTACGGAGATTTACTCTGGTATTGAAAACTTTCTCAATATATACGTTGGTTTGATACAACTATCCTCAACTTCATCGCGCTTAGTATCACCGGATAAGACCAAAACAGAATCGACATTAGCAATATTCGCCATTTTTATATCTGTATGTAACCGATCACCGATCATGAGAAGCTCTTTCTTACCAACCTTATCACTTTGCATGATCAACTCTAATAAATCAGAATTAGGTTTACCAAATATTTTATAGGGACTTTTACCTGTGGTCACTTCTAATAATTTAATTATTGCACCTATATCAGGTATAGGACCGTGTTCTGATGGGCAAAAATTATCACAGTGCGTGGCAATATAATCAATGCCAGAATTAATAAGCCTGCATGCGTTAGTCAATTTTGAATATGTTAACTCCGTATCATAACCAAGCAACACAAAATCTGGTTTATGCGAACATATCTCAAAGCCAGCATCAATAATCTCTTTCTGTAAACTTTTTGTGCCTACGACATAAACTCTCTCTACCTCCTGTTGTTTTAAGAAGTAGATGACACTATCAGTAGATAATCTTATATCATCTTTAGATACATTAATACCAATTTTTTTCAGTTTATCAACATACTCATCCTTATTTTTTGATGAGTTATTAGATAAAAATCTGATAAGTTTACCCTGTTCTTTAAGTCGATTAATATAATTGACTACATCTGTAAAAACTATATTACCAAGATAGACAGTGCCATCCAAATCAAAACAATAATTTTTATACTGTAATATCTTACTACTATATTCTGAAAAAACCTCATCAGCATAAGCAAGATCATCATAATTATCTATTTCTACCCAAGGAAGACCATGTATATTACATATACCAAAACAAAGTCTTGCTTCTATAAACAATCTTTGCATTGCAACTTCGGTCCAATCTTTTTTATTTTTCTCCCCTAAAATAATTCGTTCTATTTCGTCAAAGAAAATCGACGATGATGATGCTGAAAATTTGTAGATATCAATAGAACAACCATAAGAGTCTTTTTCGGTTATGTTTTTAGCTATATTCGACACAAAATCATTACTGACTGTTACTTTCATTGATTCATCGTAAAAAGTACCAACATCAACAGCAATCAAGTTATCTCTTTTATCTTCAGTCAAATTCTTAATAATACTATTATGAATAGCAAGATCTGCATTATTAAGTATGAATGGCTTATTATATATAATATCTTTCAACAAATACAATGAATACATATTATTGGTAGTTTCATATTCATCGTTCTCAACAATAGTTATATTTAAGTCTTTTATATACTTGCAATAATTTCTTATCTTTTCTCCTTCATAACCAACTATTATATAAATATTATTAATCCCCGCCTGACGATAAGCATTTAGTTGGTACTCAAGAATAGGAATACCTGCAACTTTAACTAAACATTTAGGTTTATTGCTAGTTATAGGTCTTAGTCTAGAACCAACTCCAGCAGCTAAAATAACACCATTCATGAAGAAACTCCTCTAAAAAATATTCCACTACTATTTGGATAATAATGTAAACGTAACAACAGTGATAACAATCATATACAAGTTATGAATAGTTAATACACAAACCACAAAGACTGTTTAAAACAACTTGTTTCAAACGCTTCACTATTTTAACACTTTAGCAATAAATAAAAATACCAAGTGTGTTATAGCAATGTTATTGACTGTAACTATCAATACTGGTTAAATAGAAAACAATTAAAGCAATGCTTTATTTGCAACAATTAAAAATATAAATTACCCGCCATCCTCTTCGTAACTTTTTCCTAAACCATAAAATAAACACCTTCTGAAACAACTACGTTACATTTCCATTGCAATTAATATTGCAACTCAACACATCAGTCCGAATAAAAATAATATCTGACTAATACTTGATACAAATGGCCTCAAGTACAGAATGAATATTAAAGAGCCCATATAATGGATAGCATTGATCTTATACGGTGAAATCTTTTGTAATTCCACGACTACCTCTACTGCCGTAGAATCGAGAAGAGTTTTGAAAAACCGTATCAAGGGGATAGAGCTGTCACTGCCTGCAAGGTGAGAATCACGGAAGTCATCACGCGTAGCTCCTAGACGATAATGATAAAACATTCTGCCCAGCCCCAGACTCCGATAGCCTGACAGATACTGAGTCCGAACGTCGTTATCAGATGAGTAACCAACTTACGTTTAAAGACTCGTTTTAGTTTTTTTTCGGTAACGTCTTTCAGTCCCGATTATTCACAGAATCAGGTCGGAAAACATCTGTTTGAGACAAAGGTTCTCGTCATTCAACTTCTTGGACTTTTCTATAATACAACAATACAACAATTATTTTCGACAATGACATCGTTATAAAGAGAAAAATGACAAGAAACTCTCTTTAATTCATTTTACGTGCAATATAAAACACACCACAAATCATTAAAAATGGCACATCCATCCTTTATACAGAGTTATCATGAACAAATAATCATCTAAAAAATCACACACCAGAACACTACAAATAACAAAACATATCATTATACAATCAAACTTAGCTAATAAAAGAACGATGCATTATGAATAAAGCCACGCTCAAGTAATAATGAGCTATTTATTAAAGAGAACATAAACATAAAACATACTAATAAGAACATTACAAAAAAACAACCTACCACAACACTTTTTCAACAATTATTAAACATCGTTAAACTTTATTTTCTCCATAACAAACTCACATAATAATTCACTATAACAACTAGTGTTGTTCTGAAGAATTTCATCATTAAACCCACTTAGAAAACTATTATCAGTTGCTATTTTTTTTCTTTCTTTTATATCGTTTAAAACATTCATTATATCTCTCCAACTGTCTACAACGAAACCACCTGATATAATGTCATCGTAATTGAAATACATTCCTCTTTCTGTCTTTAAATATTGTTCTTTATCATAAGGATAAAAAATGACAGGTTTACCGCTTAGCACAAAATCAAACATTATGCTTGAATAGTCAGTGATGAGACAATCATATTGATTAATAACTTCATATATATCGCTTTCATTTGACAATGATATATTTGAGTATGAGTTTACTAATTTTTGAAAATCTGTCCCCGCGGTATTTGCAGGATGTAATCGTAATGATAGATATATGTTATTATCACTAAGAAAACCATTTATATCATTAAAATCAAAACCTAATTTTGCGCAAAGAATATCTTCCCATTTATTAATTTTTTTCCTATACGTCGGCATATAAATAACCTTAACAATCCCACTCGCATCATCTTTATATTTTTTTAAAAAAACATCATTTCTTGGATAACCTAGCTTAATTATTTTACTTGTTTTCATATCAAAAGCTGTTGAAAATATAGTACTTACTTTTTCACTGGTAGATATAACATAATCATAAAACTCATTAGTTAACAACTTATAAAATATATTCTTTTTCAGTTTAAACGATTGAAAATCGTCATCATATCCAATTTTCTTTAATGGAGTTCCATGCCACAGTTGAAATCGTTTAGTCCTAAATGATATAAAAAGAGGATTTAAATCAGAAGAAACTGAATGTGATACAAACACAACAGATGCCACTATTTGATAATAAATACCTTTTAAACTCATATAATGATATGCTAAAACATCATACCTGTTTATATCATTACTTAATAAATCATTCTTTTTATTCTTATATATCCAAACTGCTTTTATATTTTTGTTCTCTTTAACATAAAGATATAAATATTTTGGATTATCTGAAAAACTATTTCCAAACCATGCTCCAAATACCCAAACCTTTTTATTTTTAGGAATCACAGAACAAAAAGCGGCCACAACAAATATAAAAATAAACCTGCATAGTTTAGATAGTTTATATAAAAAACTCACACTCCCCCCCTACAATATCTCCGATGACTCAGTATCAAGAAAAATGATACTCTGAAAACTAAAACAAAAGATTCTGTGAATAATACACAATATGCAATATTTTTTGCAGATATAGATGAAAAAAGAAAAACAATTAATATCGCAATTATTTGCACTCCGCCACCTAATATAACAGAATAATTGGCAACATTTAATTTACCTATTGATGCAAAAGCTGGATAACCAAAACTTACACTTATAAAATTAACAAAAGAACATAAAATAAAAACTTTAAGAATATCGCTAGCAGCCTCAAAACCGCGACCATAAATAAGATTAATGATCTGCGAGGAAAAATAAAAGCACCCTCCACCAACGATAAAAAGGACAGGTATACATAGAATAATAAATCGATATAATAATATTCGATCCTTTGTCCTAGCAAGATAAGGATAAAGAGCCTGACTTACTGGGGATGTAACCCCCACACCAGCTTGGTATAATTTTTCAGCAGCAGAAAAAATAGCAGCCTGACCGTTTCCACAGAAATTACCAATAATAAACGTTGAGGCTGCGGTATATGCACTGACGGAAAGCCTTGATATAAAGAAAGAAAAACCTCTCTTCAAAATCCTCAATATTAAGTTCAATGATGGACGATATATATAATATCCCTCCCTATAGATTCCTAATAACGAAACAATCGAGCCAACAAAATTGCTTATGAGCAAGCAGTATAAGACCTTAATCTCCTCTCCACTTTTATCAACAAAAAGCAACACTAATATGACATATAATAACTTAGATATAACTGAATAAAAAGCGACCTGCTTCATTTTTTCAATACCTTGAAAAAACCAAGCCGACTGAAAAGCCTGAACAACGCAAATTAATGAAACTATGCTCAAGATATCTTTTCGATGGCTCAACTCAGTTAAGCCACAAGCATGATATATATATATAAAAAATGAAACCAAGAAAGCCAATAAAAGCTTTACAGTAAAGATTGCACCTATATAGTGAGAAACATACTTCTTTTTAGTTTTATTTCTCGCCAACCAATACGTTGCAGATAAATTAAAACCATAATCAGTCACAATAAATCCCAAGGAGCATATTGACATAGCAATCATTACTATACCAAAACCATCCACACCTAATGTTCGACTCAGATAAGGGAAAAGGAGCAGAGGTGATATATAACTTACTATTTGCACAATACCTAGTGAAATTACATTTTTTATTAAATTTGTGTTCAATATACTACTCCGCCATCTATATTTAAATGTGCATTATAACTCACTTATGCTCGGAAAAGCTTTATCTTTCTCGGATAAAATAACCTTATCTATCTCCCACAATATGTTGACCATCGGATCGTTCCATATAATGCCGCCCTCTTTTTGGGGGTTATAAAAATTCGTCGTTTTATAAACAAACTCAGCCGTCTCACTCAGCACCAAAAATCCATGAGCAAATCCCTCAGGGATCCATAATTGCCGCTTATTCTCAGCAGACAAATTCACCCCAACCCATTTGCCAAAAGTAGGGGACGATTTACGAATATCGACAGCTACATCAAAAACCTCACCAACAACGCAGCGCACCAATTTTCCTTGCGCATAAGGTTCTAACTGATAATGCAGACCACGTAAAACACCTTTACAAGACTTCGAATGGTTGTCCTGAACAAACTCAACCTTCCGCCCAACAGCTTCCTCAAAAATCTTCTGGTTAAAGCTCTCAAAAAAGAAACCGCGCTCGTCACCAAAAACTTTTGGTTCAAAAATTAGCACATCTGGAATTTCAGTTTTAATTACGTTCATTTTATTAATAACCTTTAATCATTTTTAGCAGATACTGGCCATAAGCATTTTTCTTCAGCAGTTCGGCTAATACTTTCACCTGCTCAGCATCAATAAACCCTTTACGGTAAGCAATCTCTTCCGGGCAGGAAACTTTCAGTCCCTGACGCTCTTCGATCGTTGCGATGAAGTTACTTGCTTCAATAAGACTTTGGTGTGTACCTGTGTCCAGCCATGCATAGCCACGTCCCATCATAGCAACAGACAATCTGCCCTGTTCCATATAGATACGGTTAATATCGGTAATCTCCAGTTCACCACGAGCAGAAGGCTTAAGGTTTTTCGCTATTTCTACAACGTCGTTGTCATAGAAATAAAGTCCGGTTACAGCAAAGTTGCTTTTTGGTTGTAATGGTTTTTCTTCCAGGCTAATTGCCGTTCCGTTTTTATCAAACTCCACGACACCATAGCGCTCAGGATCATTAACGTGATAAGCAAATACCGTTGCGCCGCTTTCTTTATTAACAGCTGCGTCCATTAACTTCGGCAGGTCATGACCGTAGAAAATGTTATCACCCAAAACCAAAGCACAATCATCACAGCCAATAAACTCTTCACCGATGATAAATGCCTGCGCAAGGCCATCTGGGCTCGGTTGCACTTTGTACTGAAGATTCAGGCCCCACTGACTTCCATCACCCAGCAGTTGTTGAAAACGAGGAGTATCCTGTGGCGTACTGATAATCAGAATATCGCGAATACCCGCCAACATCAGTGTAGAAAGCGGGTAATAAATCATCGGTTTATCATAAATCGGTAACAACTGCTTACTGACAGCCATAGTCACAGGATAAAGACGAGTTCCAGAACCACCCGCTAAAATAATACCTTTACGCGTTTTCATTTCATCATTCCTTTTAATTCATCTTGCTCCACCATCATGAGCAAAATGCAAAAATTATTAAATTACTGTTGTTGTAAATAGTTCATTGAGCATTCGTTTCGCCCCCACCTGCCAATCTGGCAAGACCAGTTCAAAGTTCTGCTGAAACTTTTCTGTGTTAAGGCGAGAATTGAGAGGACGGCGAGCTGGTGTGGGATAGGCTGTTGTTAGCACAGCATTGAGTTTGTTAAGAGCGAGGTTAATCCCGGCTTTACGCGCCTCTTCAAAAACCAATGCGGCATAGTCGTACCAAGTTGTGGTGCCGCTGGCAACCAGATGGTACAAACCAGCAACCTCGGGCTTGTTCTGCGCCACGCGAACGGCGTGTGCAGTGCAGTCAGCCAGCAACTCAGCACCAGTTGGTGCGCCAAACTGATCGTTAATAACCGCTAATTCTTCACGCTCTTTTGCCAGACGCAACATCGTTTTGGCGAAGTTATTTCCTTTACCTGCATAAACCCAACTGGTACGGAAAATAAGGTGCTTCGCGCAATGTTCCTGTAATGCCTTTTCTCCGGCTAACTTGGTTTCACCGTAAACATTCAGAGGCGCTGTTGCATCCGTTTCCAGCCATGGTGTATCGCCATTTCCAGGGAAGACGTAATCAGTGGAGTAATGAATAACCCAGGCTCCAACTTCATTTGCCGCTTTTGCAATCGCTTCGACACTTGTCGCGTTAAGCAATTGTGCAAACTCTGGTTCTGACTCAGCTTTATCTACTGCGGTATGGGCTGCTGCATTAACAATAACATCAGGCCGAATTTTTCTGACGGTTTCGGCCACACCTTTGGGATTGCTGAAATCACCGCAATACTCTGTGGAGTGAATATCAAGAGCAATCAAGTTCCCCAGAGGGGCCAGGGAGCGCTGTAGCTCCCAGCCTACCTGCCCTGTTTTACCAAAAAGAAGGATATTCATTACTGGCGGCCCTCATAGTTCTGTTTAATCCATGACTGATAGGCGCCACTTTTCACATTTTCCACCCATTTTGTATTGGTCAGGTACCATTCCACCGTTTTACGAATCCCGCTTTCAAATGTTTCCTGCGGTTTCCAGCCTAATTCGCGGCTAATTTTATCAGCATCAATAGCATAACGACGGTCATGCCCCGGACGATCGGCAACATAGGTAATTTGCTCACGATAAGATTTCTCTTTCGGCATAATTTCATCCAGCAAATCACAAATAGTGAGAACTACATCGATGTTTTTCTTTTCGTTATGACCACCGATGTTATAGGTTTCACCGACTTTACCTTCGGTGACGACGGTATATAGCGCACGTGCATGGTCTTCCACATACAGCCAGTCACGAATTTGATCTCCTTTGCCATAAATGGGTAATGCTTTACCCTCCAGAGCATTGAGAATGACCAGCGGAATTAATTTTTCCGGGAAATGGTAAGGACCATAGTTATTCGAGCAATTGGTAATAATAGTCGGAAGACCATAAGTACGTTTCCACGCACGAACTAAATGATCGCTGGATGCTTTTGATGCGGAGTAAGGACTGCTTGGCGCATAGGCTGTCGTCTCAGTAAATAGCGGTAATTCTTCATCACTATTTACTTCATCTGGATGAGGTAAATCGCCATACACTTCGTCGGTAGAAATATGATGAAAGCGGAAGCGGCTTTTCTTTTCATCCTCCAACGCAGACCAGTAATTACGAGCCGCTTCTAAAAGAATATAGGTACCCACAATATTGGCTTCAATAAATGCAGCCGGGCCAGTTATTGAACGATCAACGTGGCTCTCAGCCGCGAGGTGCATCACTGCATCTGGCTGATGCTGAACAAAAATACGAGTCATTGCGGCAGCATCGCAAATATCCGCATGTTCAAAAATATAACGTTCAGAATCAGAAACATCAGCGAGTGATTCCAGGTTTCCGGCGTATGTTAATTTATCGACATTAACAACACTATCCTGCGTATTATTTATAATGTGACGAACTACAGCAGAACCAATAAATCCTGCGCCACCAGTAACAAGTATCTTCACTTTTTTATTCCAAATTACGTTCAGAGCTCACTGCGGAATAAGCAGCTCTTCGTTTGATTAACAGAAGTATTAACGCACGCTACCGCCCCTGGCTTAACAGCTACCAGAGCACTGCATGCATACCGACGATGTGGCGAGCGTTACCCACCCGCGTTAACCCGAAAAATTCAAACGCTAATTGTCTTACCAATCCATTCTGGAAACAAGGAAAATCCTGGAAAACTTTGACTAAAATCTTATTGCTAACTCATTGTTATTATAGTGTTTTATAAAGAAACAACGGCAGGAACATTCGTTGCAATTTACTTTCACCACGAATCTTCACTGCCGTTATGATTTTCTTATTGACCGTTACATCCAGTAAGATTTTTATTCGCTTAACAGCTTCTCGATCCCTTTGCGGAACTTCGCTCCTTCTTTCAGGTTGCGTAGTCCGTGCTTCACAAATGCCTGCATGTAGCCCATTTTCTTACCGCAATCGTAGCTGTCACCCGTCATTAACATCGCATCAACGGACTGTTTTTTCGCCAGCTCGGCAATGGCGTCAGTTAACTGAATACGTCCCCATGCACCGGGTTGAGTCCGCTCCAGTTCAGGCCAAATGTCTGCAGAAAGTACATAGCGACCAACCGCCATAATGTCTGAGTCCAGCGTCTGTGGCTGATCGGGTTTTTCGATAAATTCAACAATGCGACTGACTTTGCCTTCACGATCCAGCGGTTCTTTAGTCTGGATGACGGAGTATTCAGAAAGGTCGCCCGGCATACGTTTTGCCAGCACCTGACTGCGGCCCGTTTCGTTGAATCGCGCAATCATGGCGGCAAGGTTGTAACGCAGCGGATCGGCGCTGGCGTCATCAATAACGACATCCGGCAGCACCACAACGAATGGATTGTCGCCAATGGCAGGTCTGGCACACAAAATGGAGTGGCCCAAACCTAAAGGTTCGCCCTGACGCACGTTCATAATGGTAACGCCCGGCGGGCAGATGGACTGAACTTCTGCCAGCAACTGGCGTTTTACGCGCAGTTCAAGGAGAGATTCTAATTCATAAGAAGTATCGAAGTGGTTTTCGACCGCGTTCTTGGACGCATGAGTCACCAGGAGGATTTCTTTGATCCCAGCAGCCACAATTTCGTCAACAATATACTGAATCATGGGTTTGTCGACGATCGGTAGCATCTCTTTGGGAATCGCCTTAGTGGCAGGCAACATATGCATTCCAAGTCCCGCTACCGGTATAACTGCTTTTAAATTCGCCATTATTTTCCTACCTCTAAGTGGCTGATAGTGCATAATTTATAGGCATAGGTTAGACCGGACAACAACACTACACACCATCAGCATCTGGGTTATTCAGATTACTCGGAAATCCATATACTGATAATTTAATCAGTATCTCTTTCCGAATAATCGTAGCCCAACCCGGTCCTTTTTTCTCTGACTCGCCGACATTACTCAGAAACAAACGTTATATCGTCTTTTTTGGCATGAACGAATTCATACTGTAGAGTACGATCCAAACCTTGCGACAGTGTATATGGCGCTACAAAACCTGAAGAGTGTACTTTCGTTGCATCAAACTGTGTTGTTGCGCAGAATTTTTTGACTCGTACAGAGCTGATTGCGTATTTTTTGCCTGTAATTTTGCTCAGGATATCAAAACAATATCCGCCCAACATCCCTAACGGGTATGGCAAGTGCACGGATGGGATTTTTTTGTTCAGACTTTGCTCGACTTCAGCAACCAGTTGGTTCATATTCAGATCTGGTTTATCAACGTAGTTATAAACCTCAGATCCTGCGGCAACATTCTTCAGCTTGTACTTGATAAACTCGATAATGTTTCCAATATAAGCCATAGATTTATAATTGGTTCCTGCGCCGACCATCATAAACTTGCCGCCAGCAATCTGTTTCAACAGGTTATAGACGTTACCACGGTTACGCTCACCGAAGATAACAGTAGGACGGATGATGGTTAAAGAACGCTCTGTTGGCGCTTTGTTGTACCATTCGCGCAGAACTTCCTCTGCCTGCCATTTGCTCTTGCCGTAGTGGTTGAAAGGATCGTGTGGATGGTTTTCGTCAGGATTGTGCTTGTTCAGTCCATAAACAGCAACAGAACTGGTGAAGATGATGTTTTTGACACCATTTTTTTCCATGGCCGCGAGTACATTGCGGGTTCCCTGAACGTTCACATCATAATAGAGAGAAGTAGGACTAACATCATCGCGGTGTTCCGCTGCCAGCAGCACAACGGTATCAAATCCAGCCAGAGCCTGGTCAAGCACCTGTTGATCGCGAACATCGCCAATCTGCGTAATTTCAGGGTAAAAGTGGCTTTGCTGTTTGTCCAGATTCTTGATATTAAAGTCAGCAATTGCCGTTTCAATTAGTCGGGTTCCTACGAATCCGGAACCCCCTATGAGCAAAACGTTATCGTTCATAAATCACTTTAGTCTGGTTGTTACGTAAGAAACACAAGATAAAGATGAGTACCTTCCCTGAGTAGTCAATGCTGCCCAGTCCCAGCTTTAACAGTTAGCATGGGGATTATAATCTTTTAGAACATTATATCCAGTAAGTTTATGAATGGTCGCAAATCACCTCCCCTCTTCTGGCTGTCGAAAGTTAATCTTTTCCACATTAACAATACGGTGATTACCTCTGTCGATATCGACGGCGCTTTGTTCTTTTCATTCACAAAATGAACATTTTCCGGCAACGATCGTATTTCGGCCTTTGCCATAAACCAGTCACAGACGTTTTCGCGCAGGGCTAATCTCATGGTCAATACTGACGAGCGACGAATACAAATATATTATTGATATTTAATAAAAAAAATAAGTCAAAACCTGTCGTGTTGTTCCAACAAAGCACGCTTCATTTCAATGTAGGTCAACACGATAAAGGGGAGATTTCCTGCGAAGATTTAGATTCTGCGTAATTCCCAGACACGGTTAGCATTATCAAGATGAATATTATCTGGTCCAAAGTTTTGCAGTATGGAGAGATATTTGCCTTTAATCGCTCCGTAGCCGATTAACATCTCCACACTTTTCATCACATTAACATTGTTAACCACGGAATTATCACCGCTGTAAATACAAGCTATTGTATTATCACCCCCAATTTTCCTACTGGAATCTGGCGTGATATTGCAAATAATGGAATGCCAGTCATCCTCAACATGGAGTAGCGGTCAGCAGCCAGATTTGTGATATTCGTCACAACAACGTTTTATCCTGCCAGAATGTATCCCGTTATCCATTCCGCAAGAAACGCTGGGTGGTGATTAAGGTATTTGAATATTGACTCTCCAGTAATGCAGGAGACAGCGTTACAACTAATGGATTATCAGGTAAAACCATTAGCGATTTTCAGGAATTATATGAAGCGTATTTCACGACACTTTTTAGTACATTCTTTAGGCTGGTGGCTTTTAATACAACATCCCCTTGTACAATATTTGTTAACCAGAATTATAATTTTCTCACGTACAACAAATGATGGATATTGTGCCGATAAGCTCCAGGAT
>OLIF01000135.1_pt1 | contig 20413 bp, 16 predicted proteins | sample 1609681 | NCBI WGS metagenome assembly OLIF01 (sample SAMEA4350143, study PRJEB24818) | metagenome | biome: human; feature: gut; material: faeces | place: Denmark | collected 2013-09 | reverse complement strand
GGACAATACGGTTATCACGATTCTCTCGGAGAGCTTCTCCGACCCGACGCGCGTGCCCGGAATTACAATGACCGAAGATCCGATGCCGAATATCCGAGCTCTGAAGCAGACCACCACATCCGGATTGATGCTGTCTCCCGGGTTTGGTGGGGGCACCGCGAATATCGAATATCAAGTACTTACCGGTCTGGATTTGGCTCTGTTTGACGACTCCATGCAGTCCATGTACCAGGAAGCTGGTCCCGCATCAGAAGAATCCCTTCGCATGGAACCAAATCTGGAACACGGAATATGGTAAATCCGGTTCCGTAGCATTCCACCCGTATTACAAGAACATGTATTTGCGCGACTCCAACTACAAGAAGTTCGGATTCGGCAAGTTCTACACGCTGGACAGCAAGCCGGCAATCACGCACCAAGACCGAATCGACAATTCGCCGTACGTCAGCGATGCGGCTTCCTACCAGAACATTATCGACCAAGTGAATAAAGAGAAGCACCCTCAGTTCCTGCAACTCGTCACTATGCAGAATCACATGACTTACGACAACTGGTATTCCAATAATCAGTTCGATTGGGCCGACACTACAGAAAACCTGAACGATTACGAACGCGGACAAATCAACACCTATGCCAAGGGCGTGAACATCACCGATCAGGCAACAATTGACTTCCTGAACCAGCTGAATACTATAGACAAGCCCGTAACCGTTGTTTTCTATGGCGATCATCTGCCTAGTGCTTATCAGACTGCTGCGGCGGACAAAGACAATACGCTGGTATTGCATCAAACCGATTACTTCATCTGATCGAATCAGGCATCAGCATCGGCCGGCGCGAAGCTCGACGCCGAGAACACAGCATACACGTCTCCCAATTACTTCATGGAGATGGCCGCCGAACACATGAACGCCAAGGTGTCCCCATATCTTGCATTCCTCTCCCAGGCACGAACTGATATTCCCGCATTGGAACGACTGGTGATCGGCGCGGGCGGCTTCGACACCGACACGTCCACAACATATCTGGACGAAAACGGTAACGCGGTCAAGCGCAAGGCACTGTCCAAGCAAGCCAAGAAAACCCTGCACGACTACGAACTTATCCAATACGACATGACTGCTGGCAAGGGATATCTAAACGATACTAACTTCTTTGCAGTGAAGTGACTCATTACAGCCATGTAGGAAGTACCACACAAAAGTCAGCATCGATTTTGATGGGGACTATACTACTATCCAAAAACCGAGGAGCGGGATCAGTAGTGAGTCATTACACTACACTGAGAACCAGCCATACAAATATAGAGTCAAGAAATGCAGAGGCCGCTTGTGATTACAGCTGTGATTATTGCCGGTGGATCCGGACGACGCATGGGCCAAGATATTCCCAAACAATTTATCAATGTGTACGATAAACCTATCCTTATATACACACTGGAGGGTTTTCAGAATCATCCAGACATCGACGCCATTGAAGTTGTATGTCTAGAAGGCTGGCAAGATCTTGTGTGGGCATATGCCAAACAATTCAACATCGATAAGCTAAAATGGGTTACCCCTGGCGGATCAACAGGACAGGAATCGATACGCAATGGCGTATATAACTTGGAAGGCAAATGCGCTAAAGACGACATCATCATCATTCATGATGGGATTCGCCCACTGGTGGACAGTTTTGTGCTTTCCGATGTAATTGCTGTATGCCGCAAGCATGGCAACGCCGTAACGGCAATGCCATACAATGAGCAGATCTTCGTCGCAGATGACGATTCATCAACAACCAGATATATTCCCCGCGAAACAATTCGCCGTGTATCCACTCCTCAAGCCTATATTTTTGACGAACTTGATGCAGCCTATCACACAGCATTCGAAAAGAAAATCGGCATTTTTGGATCTGCTTATACCAACACCATGATGGTTGATTTAGGTAAAAGGCTATATTTCGCAGCTGGTTCCGATAAAAACATTAAGCTCACCACTAAAGACGATCTCGAACTTTTCAAGGCTTATCTTCATAGCGACAAAGATCAATGGCTCAAGTAAATATGATGCAACTAAAAAGTAATTGGGTTTATCAAAACGATGTACGGCAGGTAGCCATGCTTCCACTACCATGGGATCGGTTGTCCGAACGTACTTTTGTAATCTCCGGAGCAACCGGAATGATAGGCAGTTTCCTTATTGACGTATTGATGTATCGAAATCAGCATATGCATCAGAATTGTGAGATATACGCATTAGGCAGATCTCCAGAAAAAGCCCAACGACGATTTAATGAATATTGGGACAACGATAATTTTCATTATACCCGATGCGATATCACCCAATCACTTCACATTGCCGGAATAGAACAAGCCGATTATTGTTTCCATGCCGCCAGCAATACTCATCCACGTGCATATGCTGAAGATCCCATCGGGACTGTACTAGCGAACGTATATGGACTCAAGAATTTCCTGGATTTTGCACATTCCCATTCATGCAAGGCATTTCTATTCGCATCGTCCAATGAGATATACGGGGAAAACCGTGGAGACACCGATTCCTTCAGTGAGGAATACTGCGGATACATAGACTGCAACACTTTGAGGGCAGGATATCCGGAAAGTAAACGCGTTGGAGAATCCCTGTGTCAAGCATATATACATCAAAAGGGGATGAACATAATCATTCCTCGCTTTACTAGATCCTTTGGCCCTACAATGCTGATGAATGATAGTAAGGCCATATCACAATTTATAAAGAATGCTCTGACAGGAGACGACATCGTTCTAAAGAGCAACGGGAAACAGTACTATTCATTTACTTATGTCGCCGATGCAGTCTCCGGTATGTTGACATGCCTGTTCTTCGGAAAAAACGGTGAAGCTTATAACATATCGAACCATCAATGCGATACCACATTATTAGATTTGGCCAATCTCATTGCACAACTCGCAAGCACAAAGGTTGTGTTTGAAACAACTACGGATAAAACTGAGCAGTCGGGATATTCCGTAGTAACGAGAGCAATCTTGAATTCCAGCAAACTGCAGCAGTTAGGATGGGTACCAAAATTTAATCTAGAAACTTCACTTCAGCATACTTTAACCATTTTGCGTCATGTTCAATGAATAGGAATGATTAATCTCCATTCCTATTCATTGAACATGACGGGAAAATCATAGGCGTCCTAAAAACCTATTCATGGCTGCCTTAGATTGCGCGGAATTAATATAGTCATTGGCCACATGCTCGTGACTGCTTATATCATGTGGGATACCCATATAATCACCATATAAACGATGCAGATACTGACGCCACATATTCGGAACAGGAACGGACATATTTCGGAACCGCAGATAGTCAAGAGGCAACCATTCATCTATCGGATATGGACCGGATGAATGACCCTCATCGATATTCTCAGGTCCTCTTACCAAAGCGGTAGCATGCTCTTGATCGGATAGCACAGTTATATGTGTACCTAACTCTTCTATTCGCTCATTGAGCATCTGCTCCAATTTTGGAACTAACGGATTGGAGTCATCAATATATAAGATCTGAGACCAATCCGTGTCTTTAAACTGCATTCGGATTGAATTAGTAAATTCCCTACGCTGCTCCTGCCCGAATTCCCACGCTGTTTTTGGATTCCCCTGTACCCAATCAAGCGTAAACAAATCCACAAAGCAAGGATTATCGACATCACTTAATCGGAACCGAATCTGTTTGCATGGAACATACCAATCCCATACAACTGTTATACGATATCGGTCATCCTCTTCAGTCGCCTTTTTCAATTTATTCAACTGGTCCCGAGCGATGTATACGTCGATATCGTCATCCCATGGAATGAAGTCCTGCTGTCGATATGCGCCTAATACGGTACCACCTGTAGCCCAATACAAGATGTCGTGCTTCTTGCAAAACTCATCAAATTCCACGAATAGCTGCGCTTCAGCATCCTGAAAGAGCTGGCTAATCCCTGTTGCCTTCGGAAGAGCCCGGAAAAAACGCAATTGCGCGTCCTCAAGTGATTCACCGACACGACGATACTGTTGCCAATACATCATTATGTCACGCTGTTGTTCATAGCGATGTGCTTCCAAGAGATTATCAGAACATGCCTGCAGGTTCTTAATCTGCTCAGCTTGCTCAATAACCAGCTGCCGCAAATCACTCAGTTCGGCACGAATTTCGTGCAACTTAGCTTGGGACCGGTCACTGGCCTCATGAAAGGACCTTGAAGACGGAGGTAATAATCGTTGTTTCAGTTTCCGCAATACGGGAATCATCCGCCCATTCCTGTCCGGTATATCAATACCACTGTTCTTGTTTCTTCAGAAAGAGATTACTTATCCGTCACCTCATGGATTTGTAAAGCCCGATCACTCAATAAAGCATACTCGCGATTTCTGTCATCTCGAATAACGAATGCACAAGAATTAGAGTCATTAGTGAACGCGACCATATCAGTAGATTTTGGATTGCCCACCGACGGTGTACGCAACGAAGCGACAAGACGGAAATCACCATTGTTAAAGACGTTTAATGGCATCTCATAATGAACAGTTTGGTGACCGCGTTTCTTCATCTTCAGTGTCTTCGAGCCCGTATCATACGCGACTCCACCACGACGAAGATCATGCAATGCAATAGCCAGGTAGAAATCCGTGTCTTCGTTGAAGTCATATTCAACATCAAATTTGAAAGTATCACTGCTTTTGCAGACCAATGAAGTCTGAGGATTAATACGCAATATTGGGCATCTACTGTTCAAGCCTTCTGCATATCCATCATCATCCTTCTTCTCCTCGTCGCGTTTCTTCGCTTCAGCTTTCAGATTCTCTAATGTGTATCGGTTAGCAGCATCCTCTTTATTGCCATTGACAATAATGTCTCCATCTTTAATCAGAATCGCCTTATTGCAATACTTCTTTACGGAGTCCATGCTGTGCGTCACCAAAATAACGGTCTTGTTCGGATCTTTCTTGACCTTGGTAAAGTAGTCATCGCATTTACGCTGGAATGCCTCATCACCGACTGCAAGCACTTCGTCAAGCACCAAGATATCGCCTTGGGCCTTGATAGCTACAGAAAATGCAAGACGTACCTGCATACCGGATGAATAGTTCTTAAGTTTCTGGTCCATGAACTCTTCGAGTTCAGCAAATTCCACGATATCGTCGTACATGGCTGCGATCTCGTCATGGGAGAAACCAAACAGCGCTCCGTTAAGATATACGTTCTCTCGACCGGTCAGCTCAGGATTAAATCCAACTCCAAGTTCAATGAATGGCACCAACGTACCATTTACTTCCACTGAGCCACCATCTGGCACATAAATACCGGAAATAATCTTCAGCAGTGTGGATTTACCGGAACCATTACGACCAACGATGCCGAAGAAGTCGCCACGGTGCACATCAAAATTGATGTCATGAAGGACATGCTGCTCTTTATAGCCCTTGATGCCCTTGGTCCAGTTGATAAATGCCTGCTTCAGGCCGGTAGCTTGTTCCGTAGGCAACCGGAAATATTTGCCCACATGCTTGACAGACAGGACAACATCATCACTACGTTCGGAGGCCACGACCGCTCCCTCATCATTAGTATTCATGATGGTCTCGCTCATCACATCACCTCTGCAAACTTACGGTTGTTGCGCTTGAATACATACACGCCAAGGACAAGAATCAGTATGGACAATACAATAGGAATGGCTCGCAATAACGGATTGGTGGTCATAGTCCAAATCGTCGGCTGTGTCTCCGGGGCAATCAGATTATGACGAATATCCTGAATCACCTGAGCAATTGGGTTCAACAATTGGATCTTCGCGATTAACGGACCATATCCACGCAATGATTGATTCCCGATTACCATCGCCAGCGGATAAATAATCGGCATGGAATAGAACAGTACCTGCTGTAACACATCCCAAATGTGCAAGATATCACGGAAATACACATACATAGTTGCCAGTATCAAGGCAAGTCCAAGCGCAATGATGTACAGCTGAATAAAGTTGAGAGGCAGCAACAATACACGCCAAGTAAAGTGTACGTGCGTAAACAACGCGAACAACAGCACCACTACAAAATTGATAGCAAAGCTAATCAATGCACCAATTGTAGATGCAACCACCACGATGTAGTTGGGAAAATGAATCTTACGAAGCAAGTCGCCACGATCGACAATCGCTCGAAGACCCACAGAAGTGGATTCCTGCACGAACTGCCAAGCACTAATGCCCATCAGCAGCACCACAGGATACGTGGGAGTACCGTCAGACATGCGCAGGAACTTGGCGAACACAGCATACATCACACAAAACAGCATCAACGGTTGCAGAACAGACCAGCCAATACCGAGGAATGATCCCTGATACCGAAGCTTAAAATCGGTTTTGACCAGTTCCTTCAGCACCACCAAGGAGTAGTGGTAGCGTTCCTGCAGTTTCTTCACTAAAGCCATCACGAAGAACAAAGTTTACCAGCATCACGGTATGCGTTCGTTCTCACCCACTTGAGCCCTTACATTTTTTGCACTGCGCACTCTTGCGCATACACCCATTTGTATACTGACATCTATGGCACAAACTTCAACTAGCAGCAGCAAGCAATGGGAAACGGTAAACAGGGTTGTTTATCCCACTAAAGATGCTGATTTAACAATGCCACTATATGCGGTGAACTGGCATCCCGCTCATTTTGATGCGAGTGTGTTTGATGAACGCGACAGTATGCTCAGTGTCGATTTGAATGCTATAACGCCCTCTGGTTTCAACCGTCTTGTAGCTCAAGGCATCAGACCAGCTCCTGAAGAACCTCATGGGTTTGCAATCGATTCGCGCGATTCCATTACGCTGGAACCGAATACGCATATCTCATTGTGCACGTATTTCAATGCATTCCCTGCTGGCTATTGGCGGCACTGGACCCGTGTCAAACATCTTCGATTCTCAGCGAGAGTCTCAGGCGCAGGAACTCTAACCCTGTTCCAGTCCACTGCACGCGGATTATCCGCTCCCGTTAGAACCTTCACCGTTCATACCGAAAGCGCTTCCGATTCCACCGCTACCCCTCAAGATATAGAGTCGATTCTCTCAATCAAAGGCATGCTTGATGGCGGCTACTATTGGCTCGATGCGCAAGCCGATAAAAACTCAACGCTCACTATCTCCCATGCGTTGTGGCAGGTGCCAGTAACAGATCGTCGTGCTGCACATGCAGGAACCGTATCCGTTGCCATCACTACTTTTAACCGTCCCTCCTATTGTCTTAACCAACTCCGCACCATTGCGCATGAAGAAGAACTGCGTAAACATCTTGACACCATATATTGCACCGATCAGGGCACTGACTTGGTACAGACGCAAGATGGATTTGACGAAGTCTCCAAGGATTTAGGAAAGCAACTCACTTACATTCGCCAAGGCAATTTGGGCGGCTCAGGCGGTTTTTCCCGCGGCATGTATGAAACCGTGCGGGCACAAAAAAGTGACTACACGCTATTGCTTGATGATGATGCCATCAGTGAGCCTGAATCAATCCTTCGTGCGGTACAGTTTGCGGACTATACCGTGCGCCCGTCACTGGTCGGCGGCGGTATGTTCCACATCGATCACCGCACAGTACTACATGTTCAGGGTGAGCGTTTCGATCCCTCATCAATGTGGATGTACCCCTCACGTGGGGCTGAGTTTAACCATGATTTCCGGTCAGAACCATTGTCAGACAGCCCATCATTGCACAGTGTTCAATTCTCCGATTTCAATGGTTGGTGGTTCTGTCTCATTCCTACTGAAACCATTCAAAGCATCGGTCTCGGTCTCCCCGTATTTATTAAGTTCGATGACATCGAATATGGTTTACGCGCGAAAGAGCACGGCATACCTACCATAAGCTTGCCTGGGGTGGCCGTATGGCACATGGGCTGGCATGATAAAGATCCTGCTCGCGGATGGGAAGAGTATTTCCAGCAACGAAATCGTTGGATCTGCGCCTTGCTCCATTTCCCCAATTCAGCAAAACGTAGCGCATTCCGTATGCTCTACGAGGATGCCCACTTAGGAATGCGTTTATTGTATTCAGGGATGCATCTCAACCACATGGCCCTTCATGATGTGCTGCGTGGACCAGAGTATCTTATCGGGTCTTTGCCTACCAAACTCAGCGAGGTGAGAAAAGCTCGCGAGGGCTTTGATGACAGCACCACGTATCTCAGCCCGATAGAGCTTCCTGAACCCGCCGACCATTTCCAGCGTGACTGGATTCCGCAACCAGCCCGTACAGTAACCAAAATGGGTATGCGCGAGGTATTGAAAGCACTACGCTCTCGCGGTAGCGGCGTAAAAGATAAGACGCCACAGACTTCCATCCCTGCACGACTTTCCATATGGCCAGCGTTCCGTCACGTAAATTCAGCATTGGTGACCACGCCAGACGGCGATTCCGTAGCGTGGTTCCGTCGCGATAGTAAACGCTACCGACGTAATATGGGCCGATGCCTAATCCTCGCCCTCCGATTGATGAAGCAGTGGAAGCGACTGTCACAGGAATACCGGCAATATGGCATTGCTTCCATAAAGACATGGGAGACAATTTTTAGCAATAATCAGTATTAACGCCCATGCCAATAACGCGTGTGGGGCTCGCGCGAATTAATTCTCGCGAGCCCCACATCATATAATTCTCGGTTTTTCACCGTATTAGTGTTGAGACTGCTGCGGGAAGTCCACCTTCGGATTGAAGCGAATAGCTTTAACCAGCTGCTTGCAGATTTTCCGACGCAACGGTTTTGCCACACGGCCACGGCGCATGGCATTCCATACGGTCAAGCAAAACATCAAATAGTTTCCTTTGCTCCTGTGATGGTAGCGATAGGATCCCTCGTTACGCGCACCGTAGGAGAACTTCCACACGTTTTTCTCGTTCACCATGGAATAGTTGACGCCTTGGTTCACGCCCATATCATGCAATACCACGCTATCGAGCACTTCAACGCCTGGACATGACTTAGTGATTCGCAACGTATATTCAGCATCATCGAACCAGATGAAATATTCCTTATATGGCAGGCCAAAGGCTTCCATGACCCATCGCGGAATCAATACGGATACGAACGAGCACTGAGTGACCATCACCAAATTGTCGTAGCCCATGGCTTGTAGGCGGCCCCAATCCCATGTGGGGATTGGATTGTTCATCTCAGAAATACTGCCATCGATGAACTTGACCATAGAACACACATAGGGAACGTCTGGTCCTAGGCCTTCAACCGCATGATCATAACCAACCAGCAACTTTTCCAATGCTGTCGGCTGGGGGTAGCCGTCATCGTCGAAAATCCAAACGAAATCGGCACCAAGCTCATAGCCTTTGCGCATTCCTGCAGAGAAGCCGCCCGCACCTCCCGCATTTTCAGGCAAAGTAACGATGGTAATCTTCACCTTGTCCTTCAATGGGAAGTTCTTCTCATACTCGTCCAGGTACGAAGCGGTATCGTCGGTGGAGGCATTGTTGACGATGATGAGCTGTTCGGGCACTCGAGTCTCCGCTTCCAACGATGCGAGCACGTTCTACAGCTTTTCTAGACGGTTGAATGTAACGACTACTGCGGCAACATTCATAGTGGCTGCGGATGGCATGTTACTTACTCCATTCAGTCAGAAGTCGGCGGAACAGGCTGTTGGCAGTTTCTTTGTGTGAGAAAGTTTCAAGTCGCTGCTTCTCGACCTCCCACAATTTCCGGCGATCTGATTCATTGTCATACAGGTGTAGGAGTGAACGTTTCGCGTCGTGGATGAACGACGAAGTCATACGTCGCAGCAGTCCCTGTGGGGGAACTAGTGTTTCCTGTGAACCGACATTGGCTGAGAGCACCGGTACTCCATCGCTGATTGCTTCGATAGTGGTAAGAGTAATACCTTCATTCACCGAAGAGACTAGAAGCACATCAGCATCTTCATAGGTACGGGATACTGGGACACTCATCGCGCGACGCTCGATTACGTCCCCTAAATCATAACGTTTGATGAGATCATCTACGAATGTATCCATATCGCCACTACCATGCATGATGAAGTGGAACTTACCAGGGGCCGCCTTCTTCATCGCCTTAGCCACGAGGATGAACGCATCAGGACGCTTCTGACGGCTCATGCGACCAACAAACACTACATTGAGGGTCTTCAAATCTTTACGCTCAGCATACTGAACATGTTCGGAGTCAGCGGTAAGACCGATGAGCGGCGCATCTACTACTTTAGATGCAGGAATATGGTGCACATCCTCCATCCAGCGTTCGAGCTGCGGAGAAATCACATGATGAAGGTCAATCCATTCGTCGTGAGCCAGCGACTCACGCGGGAAGCCACCACGGAACATATATTCCACAATATGCAGTGAATCCACAATATGTACATCAGGGAAGTACTTCTTCACCCACCAAGCATTGTCATACATCCACTGGCAGTGGTGAATCATAATGCCACGAATATCAAACTGCTCGAATAGAGCTCGCAAAATCGGTACGTCACCAACACGGTACTGCATCGGTTGGGTGAGCGGAAGCACTAACGCGCCATCACAGATAGGATCAGTAATCCACGGCTGATGACCATCAGCATCAGTGATAACGATAGGCAAGAAACCAGCTTCTTTGGCGAGCTGAATGGTCTCCATGCCCCAACGTTCAGCGCCACCGGCCTGAAGCCAATGCATAGCAATGATGACAGCTTTAGGTGCATCGGCAACACGATTCCCCGGGTGAACCTCTACCCACGGGTGGTGGTTTTTGTCATTAGAGTTAGCCGATTCAACAGTAAAAGGTTCGTATAACTTAACGGCACCACGTGCTTTACGTTCACGTTCTGCACGCTGCAATTCACGCGCATAGTCGAAACTGACGGGCCAACGGTATTCAAGCTCGTTGTATAACTTAACAACACGGCTTTTGTTAGGTGAGTGTTCCCAGATATCTTCATCCGTGGCATCATCTGGCGTGAGCAAGATATATCTTACATTGCGGTCAACGAGCTGCTCATCACCGGCAAAATAGTGGGGCGAAAACACAGACTGCGCTTCCACCGTGGAAGTCGCATCGAACTCGCCGAGAAGCTCGGCATCAGCTGTACAGCCACCGTTTAGCGTAGAAGTGTCAGTGAGGCGCGGATACTGCCACTTCTCACCCATGTACACCTTGTAGTGCAAGGTACGCCCCGGCTGAATCAGAGAATGATAGTCAACCGCAGCGATGACCAGACGCTCTTGACGCGCACTCAGAGTGTTCAAAAACTCCGTGGCCTCACGTCCAACTTGGTAAAAATGTCGCATATGGCTATTGTATAGCCTGTCGTGCCGCGACCCAATCAAGCCGGAATCGTACAAGCTGGCAGTACTATTGGGGAAGGTAAAGCACCAAAGAGACATGGGAGAACCTTCTATTGTTCCAGTGGCAAGATGACTGCGCTGTAACGATCCGGGTATAGGGGAGGAAAATGGCGAAAGAATCTGTGAAGCAGCGTAATCTCAATATCGAAGTACTTCGTATAATCGCCATGTTCCTCATCGTGGCATGCCATGCGACATTACATCTTCCTTGGCTGCTACATGTGGATTCCAATCTCGACTTTCTACCTGGCTGGAAGTCCGCCTTGGCGTATGCAGTTGTGCAGTATGGACAAGTTGGCGTATCCATCTTCTTCATCATCTCCGGATATTTCCTTGTACGCAAGGCATTCGTGTGGCAACGAATCTTCAAGACTTGGTTCCAGATGTTTTGCTACTCGTTCGTATCTCTCGTTATCGTTCTTATCGTTGCAAGGTTCGTTGCTTTACCCGACAGTATCGCGCCTCTTCTCTCCGGAGACGATTTTGGGAGAACGGTTCTATGGAGTACAGTTCCTTTTATCTATGGCAGCTATTGGTTCATCACTGCATACATTTGTCTTCTACTTTTGGCACCATTCATCAATTGTTTGTTCAAATACTTGCCTCGCCAGTACATGACTGCGTTAATTGCCCTGCTATCCTTTTTTAGCGTATGGATTCTACTTGGCGGTCGTACCACGCCCTGGAATAATGTTGTGTATGCCATTCTTGGCTACGTGACAGGAGGCTGGATTCGTTTATACTGGCAAGAGGTCAACGACAAAATCAGGACTTGGCACCTCTGGGGAATTATCATATTTTCCACTTCGCTAATGATAATCTTCAACCATTACGCCGCTGACCGTACTTGGCTCGCAACAATCTTAGGATGGCCTGAACAAATTAAGCCCGGCATACAAATTTTGCCTATGCTCATTGGAGCAGCCTTATTCATACTGTTCACGAAACTCGACATGACCAATATTCAAGGTTTTGGTCATGCCTTAGTGCTTAAGACCGCATCAGCAACATTCGGCATCTATCTAATTCATGAGAATACATTCTGGTACCGGCTCATTTGGCCTTCTATCGCCAATATTCTTCCATTTCCCGATTCACTCTTTTCCACAGCTTCAACAGCACTAATCATTACGTTAGTGGTTTTTGTCATGCTTGGTATTATTGCGATTCTTTTTGATACTATCTTCGTACACCCACTAACGAAATTCATTGTAAAATGCGTTCAGAAATGGAAATAAATTATTGCGATGATAGTGCATCGATTTGGATATGTGACAACAGATGAAATCGACGTATAATCGATAATCGATAAGAAATTATACATCATTCAGTGCATACAGTGAACTAATGAATGCACAACAAAGCATCGAAATAGTGGATTGATTACTTTCCGAATATCACCAGATATATATAATAGCATCATAGAAACGATGATATTCGGAAAGCATTGATATAAAACTCTAATAAAAAACAAATTACCGAGTATTGCAACTTATTCAAATGATAATTATATCATAATTGATCCAACACTGAGTCGAATCGGTCGGAGAATAATTCCGGTAAATCTGGGTATATAGAGTCGAAATAATTTTTCAGCCTTATAATGTCTTCTCGCGTTAATGATGAGGTCTTCTCGTAGACTGTAACTCTAACATCATTATCAAAGGAGAAAGACCGTTTTTCAATGTAATGTCGGCCAACATAACTTGAATGATCGCGAACCAACTTATTTAAGATATAAACAACTTGCTCTTTATCCCTGGACATGTGCAAGGACACCGGATCAGAAGTCACAACAAAATCAGCGTTAAAGAAATCGGTATTAAAGCCATCCCGGGAATCAACGTCTGCTCCCGCAACGGGGAATGGAGATGTAGTAGAGCTTGGCAAATAATACGTATATGGTAGACTCGAATTAAGATCAGAACTCGCTGCAGCAAAATACACTAAAGAAGACCCACGAGTCTGATTACGAAGATATTCAACGAATTCACCTTTCTCCTTGACATCAGATTGCCGATATGGCTGTTGAATGGTCCCACCAAATACTTGTTGCACGATTTGGTTCTTCACGAGAAGACCAAAACTGGAGCAGAGGCAAACAACGGAGATAATGATAAGAGCAATTGTACTAATTCGCCGATACAGATGAACACTAATGAATGACAGCTCTAGGAATATTGGCATATATACAGCAAGTGACATAAAACCAACTACGATATACCAATGCTGCGGACTGAAATCCTGAATTCTCCAGAATACCAATACTGAGGTTATTCCCCCGATATAATTGGCAAATATTATTGCAACAAAATCGACAAAGCACTTTACTGCAATTTTTTTCATCAGGAATTGGACAAAGAAAATGATTATGCTGATCCAGGAAAGAACAAGCCATATCCAGCCAAAGTCATAACCCAAATGACCCCATTTATCAATATAGGAATCATATAGGGTCCATGACTGATACGAAGCCGAATAATTTCCTGAAAACGATCTCCACAAAAACCCCCGGAATAGTGTAAGCAACGGCAGCAATGCCCCTAGGGCGAGTAAGACCACAACGATACATAAACGCAGAAATACCCGTCTTCTTCGAGCGCTGTCAAAGAACCACATTCTAAAAATCCAGTATATGGAAACCGTGACCACTAATCCAATAACTGCGAAAACAAACCATCTACGAATTAAGAATGCACCGGATATTCCTAAACCAATTACGATAATGCTGAATTTACGAGACAACAGAGAATCATCTAATAATGCTATAACCAATGAGATGAATAAGAGATATCCGACTCCATCCAGATAACCACTGAATATAGGTCGCGCGGCTAACGGAATTAGTAAAAACACACAATAAATGACCCATAATGGTATGACATTACCCTTAGAGTTTCGTATTCTCTCAAGCTGTATCTTCATAAAGCCTGACATTAACAGCGAAGAAGGAATTAATACCAGGATTAACTCTGTGTAGAAGGATCCCGCCCACGTCGGAAGAACGAGAACAGGAAAGGACAATATCCAACACAATAATTGATTATAGTCCGATGTATTTACAGAATCTAATGCCTGCAATATAGCAGTTCGCGGTGAGGAGAAAAGTGATTTATTGAATTGAAGTGTTGACATCCAATATGACGCGTTATCCCATGTCGGTATAAAATGATACCGCGAGAAATACCAACCACCAAAAAGTAGAAAAAGTGCTGATATGCCAGCCATTAACATTTTTTCTTTGGTGGATAGCCCTCGAATTACACTAGCAGTCTTGGTCGAAGACACTATACAGATAATTAAACAATAGAAAGCAATGAGACCAAACAAGCTTATAGCTAATGAACGAGTAAAGGGAACAATGACGAGCACGGCCCAAAGCAGAACAGCATAGTACACTACCAATTTATTTTTTTTAGAAAAATGACGTATCGTTTTTTCCATCAAATTTGTTCTTATGTCCACATTCATTCCCATGAATACCTAAACCTAATCTTACTCTACAATAGCTGTATTATTATTACAAATTTTTAAGCCAGTCCATATGTAACTCTGGAAGATATATATCCTCACTGCATCACACATATTCGTTTCATCATTGATTGATGCATGCCACACCATTTATTCGGCATGGAAATGATTGATTTGATATATGCCTTATTTGTGATTAGATTAATCATTAAGACTCACATATTTCATACATGCATTTTCACGATTGGTTGAACATTTGATGGCATTAATTATTATAACGTAGTTTCGATGTTATAGCGGGGCCTGTGTTTAGATTCCATATATATTTTGCCTACGTATTCGCCGACGATACCAAGAGAGACCATGATGATTCCTCCAACGAGCCAAATAGAAATCATGATAGATCCCCAACCGGCAATAGCGTGACCGATGCCAAGTGAAACGAGTACATAAATGAACATTACGATTGACACGAGAATGGAAATGACGCCTGCACCGGTGACAAAACTCAACGGTTTCGTGGAGAATGAAGTGATGCCTTGAATGGCAAAGGCAACCATCTTCTTCAACGGGTATTTAGATTCACCAGCTTCACGTTCACCACGCTCGTAGTAGACTTTGCTGGTCTGGTATCCAAGCGTGGGCACGATACCGCGTAGGAATAGATTGACTTCATGGTATTCAGATAGCGCGCCGAGCGCCTCACGACTCATCAAGCGATAGTCGGCATGATCGGGAACTGTTTCAGCCCCCATCCATTCGAATACTTTATAGAACGCTTCGGCAGTATTGCGCTTAAACCACGTATCCTTCTTACGGGCGGAGCGCACGCCGTAGACGATTTCATCACCATTCTTGAAGTTGCTGATGAACTCGTCCACCGCATTGACATCGTCTTGCAGATCCGCATCCATGGAAATGGCAGCATCGCAACCTTGGCGAAGAGCGGTCATCAAGCCCGCGAGCAGAGCATTCTGGTGCCCGCGATTATGAGAAAGCTTGACACCGCTGAACACGGGTGAATTAACATGGAGCTTGCGGATGATATTCCACGTAGCATCCTTCGATCCATCATCCACGAACAAGATACGACTTGATTCACTGATTTCGCCAGAACTAGCGAGTACGTGATATTTGGCTAGTAGCACTTCGGCTGTGTGTTCCAGTCCCTCGGCCTCGTTGTAGCAAGGGAGCACAAAATAAATAGTGGGAGTACCCCGGCCTGTCAGATCGGTAGAAACCATCACATCGCCGTTAGCGGAATCTACATCATTCATACTGGAATCGGTGGTCATTCCCTCGTTCCTTTGCAAGTTCATACCTATGTTCTACGGATAGTCTACCCGTTACGAACGCATCAAGGTTCCTACTCATCCTGCTCCATCCGCTGTTTGAGCTGCTTCGCGGTAAGTTTGAATAACGATGAATCTCCCCGAAGCCTCTCCACGACACTATGTTTTTTCTTGAATCTGATTACGTCTATTGCCTCATATCCTTCACGTTTCAGATATTCTTCAAGTAAAGTCACCGGATATTCGATTTGAGCCCCTTGTTCTATATAGAAGTCTGCCTCTTCCATACTATCTATGCCGAACCATTTGCGGAGCAATTCGCGCATCTTGTGCTCGTCTGCACCAAGCTCGGCGAATGCCGCAGTGACTCGCTCCATATCACGCCGAAATTGATGCTCCGCCTCATCGTCGCGGACATCCTTGTCATGTCGCACGGCCACTTCGTGTGCAAAGGCTCCGGCTTCACTTTTAAACCATTTCGCAATCTCACCCATTTTCCCATCCTCTTGTTTCGGCATTACGCCTCCGCGCTCTTCGTCCGATTGGCCCACTCGATACGGCTTGATTAGATTCTACCGCCGCATATACGGAAATAGTCCCGGCCTCTCGCTGCGATGTGCCGGAGAGATCCGTTGAAGCGCGGTTTAGAGAGTTTTACTGTTGGACTCGTGCCGCTGAAAGACTTTTTGCATGTCTTTGTCGGTAAAGGGCTCACCGATTGTCATAGATGCTTTTTGAATGAACAGCGTGTACTTCATCCAGTGGATGCTTCTGCCCAGCTTCGCGGCCATCATGACAAGTGCGTATATGGAAATCGCGGTTGATACCCCCTGATGTGACGACCAGAGACAAAGGGAGATTAACGGCAGCACCGCCGTAACGGTGGTCCATGCAATGATGCTGACCCAGTTCCTGGATAGTTCGTCATGATATCGTTCATGCGCAATCCGCATGTAGCGTGATTCCGATTGATACGACATGGAGCAGATGAACGTCACCGCCGCCATGGCAAGACCGGAGAGAGTGGACAGCGCCACGAAAAGATAGGGGTTCTGCACAAAACAGCACAGCCGAATCTACAGCCGCACCTTCCGCAGCAGACACTGCACGGGCTTAAGCACCACGGTATCGGCAATTACCGCAAATAGCAGCGCCGCCAGCAACGTAGCGCCAAACATCAACACGCTGATACCCGCATACGACCATCCATCTGTAGGCACAGGCATCCTCGGGCCGATCAGCACCTTGGACAGGGGCGAATGCACCAGATAGATCGTGTAGGAGTACCCCGCCAGCCAGATAATCGCCTTGCGCACCCGCGCCGACGTGATGTGCACGTCGTACCGGAAGAACAGGAACACCGCGGCCACCACCATCGCGAACGCAACCGTGACCGTGCGGCCGACCTGCATCTGCTGGCCGGCGAACAGATATGGCGTGGCAACGGTCCAGGTCAGGGCGAACGGCGCCAACGCATACAAGCCGCGCCGCGCCCGCGTGGACGGCGGATAGTATTCCAACACGAATCCCAACAGATAGTAGACCAGCAGTCCCCGCCAAGGGAACGACTGCAGGAACGTCAACGGGTATCCGGCAAGATTGCAGATCTGTTCGGCGGCGGCCACGGCGGCGGCCAGGCCGATCAGCAGCCAGGCGCCCGACCGGCCTATCGCGCGCATCATCGCGGCCAGGAACGGCGTCGCCAGCACGAAACCGGCGAGCATGAACACGAACCAATAGACGGAATCGTCATACCCGGAGAACAGATCGAACAACGTTCCAGACACAGCGCCGCCAACCGAACGATGATCGATCACCAGGTAGGCGACGAATCCCATGCCGCCCGCATACAGCAGATACGGCACAATCAGCGAGACGAAACGTTTGTAGTAGTAGCGCACGTACGGCGCGAGGCTGCTGGGATCGGCTTGGCCGGCACCGCCGCCTGTCCGGGCATCAGAGCCAGAGCCCGGCAGACGGCCCGCTGAGTGGGTGCTCACCGGCCGGTCGGCATCGAATGTCAGGTTGAACCGGCCGGACACCATGATGAACAGCGGATTGCAGACCATGAACAACGCGAACAGCACGGATCGCACCGTTTCCGCGCTGCCGGCGAGGGTCATCTTGACGGGCATGTAGTTGTTGATCACGTGGACGCCGATGACCAGGCACATCGCCACCACGCGCAGCAGATCGTAGTTCACGTCGCGCGGCCTGCCGGCGACGCCGGAAACGGAATCGGGCATGGTCATCACATGGATCCCGTCAGGGACTTCAGATCGACCGGGCAGCTGATCTGGCTCTTCAGCTTGTCCAAGGTGTCCAGGCCGGCCGAGGGATCGGAGGACGCGCCCTTATGCGCGTCGTTCTTGCCGCCGTTCGCGCCATCGGCGCCGTTCGTATCGGCCGGGCACTCATCCGTCACCTTACCGTTGGAGCCCGTCTCGATGCCATCCGCATTCACCACCGGCGTGGTTACCGCGTTCAGTGGATGTGTGGCATCGCTGCTGACCCGAACGGTATAAGCAATCGTCAATTCTTTTCCGGGCTCGATCCACTGCTGGTTGAACATAATGTACTGACGGTCATACAGGCTCGCGGTGTTGGTATCCCATGAATCTATATCAGCCTGCACAGCGGTGATTTCGCCGCCGTACGGGGCGGTAAGCACCACGCGGTACAACATGCCGCCGAGCACTGGATTCTCCGAGCCGCCATTAACGAAATCGGGCAACGATTCGGCCTTAGCCTTAGTCAGCGTGTTCTTCATGGTGAAGGTGACCGTGTATTCGTCACCGAGCTGATCTTCCGTAAACTGCCCCAGCTGCGTGTTACGCACGGCTGTCGTGATGCGCTTATCCAGCACGCCAGAATACAGGGCGTTCTGGCTGGCCGAGACGTCACCGCAGGTTTTGGTGACCGTGGTGGAGGTCTTCAGATACCAATCCTGCTTGCCTTGCTGCAGCTCCGAAAGATAGATGCCGGCTTCGGGCACCTGACTGTCAGCAGACAACTCGCCACTGGCCTTATCGTCGATAAGTCCGGTGGCAATCAGCGCCTCCTGCTCATCCGGATCAGCCATCCATAGCTTGAAATGACCGCTAGCGCTGGTATCTCTAATTGCCTTCAACAGCGGGGATGCGGTGGAAGCATTCGCGTTGCCAAGCACATGGTTCATAATTGCTTGAGCCGCTTCGGAAACGAAGTTGTTCTGCTGCTCGAAGTCCGGGTAATCCGTGTACAGGTCTGAAGCGAAGAACGGCACCGTGGTGGTGCTATCCAGCACTCGGCCGTCCGAAAGCTTGACCTCGCCTGTGGCTCCCAGCAATGCCTGGAGAAATACGGGATCGAGTGACAATACACCCGCTACGTTCTCGTCTTCGTTGCCTTTCTGATACAGCCACATGTATTTGTTCATCTGTGCCACACGCTGGAATTCGGGGTCGATGGTCGTGGTGGCCGGGTACTGGTCAAAAGTGCCACCAAATACCTGGCGCTCCTTCAGCACCGTATCATCCATTGGCTCCTCAGGAATGTCCCAACCAGAAGTGGTGGCGAAATCACCGATGGTAATCGTGCCCTTATCTGCCGTGATTGCGGCGATGGTGCCTACCATGCCGCCCGCCGAACGCAGCTCGGCCGGGTTCTGCACCATCACCAAATACGTGCGCTTGCCGTCCTCGCCAAGCAGTTGCGGTAGCAAGTTAATGAGGCCATCGTATTCGCCGAGCATCGAATCCACGGTCTTGAGCGCAGCCTTTTCGGTTTCGAGCACGGTGGCCACCTTGGCGACGCTCGGAGTCGGCACCTTGTTGAGCTTGGTGAGCTGCTGCGAGATATCCTTATGCGCCTGCTTGACGATATCCGGCATATCCATCAGGGCGCTGACGTCCACCGAGCCATTCTTCAGGGAGAAGCCCTGCAATCGGTTGGACAGGTTCAGCAGATCAGTGAACGGACCGTTGACCAGCGTATCCACGGAAGCCAGCATTTCGCGGGCGGCGGTGATGTCGCTTCCGAATCGCGAATGGTCGCGGAAGAAGTCCCACTGTGGGCCGTTCAGCTCCGCATTGAGATCATTGGTGGCATTGACCAGCTCTTGGGAGATGTCCGACAGACTCTTATCGCTGCCACAGCCAAGTGCCGAATTGGCCAGACTTTCGGCGGATGTCAGTACACGCTGCGCATCCGTGGCCATTCTCGAGACGGATGCCGCGTAGAGCGTGCCCACACAGGTGACGCTGGCCAGCAACGTCAGCAGCAGTAC
>OLIF01000133.1_pt1 | contig 22581 bp, 27 predicted proteins | sample 1609681 | NCBI WGS metagenome assembly OLIF01 (sample SAMEA4350143, study PRJEB24818) | metagenome | biome: human; feature: gut; material: faeces | place: Denmark | collected 2013-09 | reverse complement strand
CCTTACGCCTGACCACCGTTCCGCCGACCAGACTCTGCAAATCTTCCACCATCCCGGTGATCAGGCCGTGAAGGTTAGACACAGTCAGTGTCGGACGGGCAGCACTACCCTTGCCGTTCAGTTCAAATCCCGTCCCCTGAATTGGATAGGCCTGATACTGCCGCCCCTGCCAGGTGACTGGTTCGCCTTTTTCGTTCTGCTCATTACAGAAAAAATAACGCTCTCCGCCGACCTCTGTCAGATCGACTTCCCAGAGCACGACCAGCGCGGATTGCTCCGCTTTTGTACACTCATTCAGTGTTTCCTGCCGGATATCCTGCATCAGATCACCACTTCATCAAACTGACACGAAAAATCGGTATAGGTGATATGTTCTGTAGCTGACCACGTTCGACACACCACTCTGATTTTTCTGTTAACACCCGGTGGACGCCAAAAAAAAGATTTATAGCCTCCATGCCGTGCTAAAAAATTTTCGAATGAATCACGTTCATTCGCCTCAACCTTGAAATCACAGGTGAAAACACGTAGAGAATGATTAAGTCCATTTGGACTTCGTTGCTCATAACCATCGCCAAATCTTACAGTTTTTATCGATGGTTTATTTTCTGTTTTCATTCCATCCTCTGGTAACCAGTGGAATTCTTCAGCCACTTAACATTCCTCCATCACGTCGCATATTTAACAAAGTGCCCTGCACTCGCTGATCAACCATTCCCATAAGTGTTCTAATTGCCTGAGGGCCAATCTCTCCATTCTGTCCGTCATTTTTGATAGTAATTTGATATACAGGAGAGTAATTAATGTCTCCGCCTCCATTACCGCCTTTATTATTAATCGCCCTGACACCAAGAGAACCATCGGAAGTTCGTGTTAATGGCATAATAGCTTCCGGTCCAGCCTCACCAAAAACACCAGCACCTTTTGCAAAAGCAAAAAATTGCGGGGAATCATAAATACCGTTTGAATATGTACTCAATGATGGAGACTCATAAACACCGCCCTTTGCATTAGGAATAAATTTACTAACAGCACTTCCGATAGTTCCTAAAATCCCCCCAGAAGAACTGTTGCTAATGCTGTCGAAAATCCCGGTAATTGAAGCCTTTAATGCTATTCTGCTAAGATCTGAAATCACGGAGGTAGCGAAAGAACGAAAATTTGCCTTACCTGTCGTGACAAAATCACCAAGCGCATCTGTCATCCCATCAAACATCTGAGTCGTGGTTGATTTTATCTGCCCGCTAATATCCTTAGTGTTATCCAACCAGTTATTGAATCCTTGGGACGCCCCACTTACCCAGTCTCCAGCCTGAATATCGAGCTGCTCATTTTTCTGCCTGATAATTTCTTTTTCCCGCTCCACAGCATCATTCAGGGCCTGTATTTTTTCCTGAAAAACACGTTCAGACATTCCACGAGATTTATCCGCATAGTCACGTTCAAGTTGCAGACGCCGGTTGTTATATTCACGTTCAATCCGCAGTAATTCCTGCTGACGTTGCTGATTTTTATCGCCAAGTCCATAACCAGCGATCTGAATGTCATACCCCTGCTGATGATTATCAATAGAAGCCTGCAATGAACTACGCCATGCGGCTATTTCGGCTGACTCCTTGATTAGCCTGTTATTTTTTTCAATCGCAACATTTTTCTCCATCAACGCGGTTATTTCTTCCCGGTGTAAGAGAAGCGATTTCTGATCCTTAGTTAATTTTGATGTCGGACGAGATTCAAGATCGACTATTTGCTGGCGCCACTTAACCAGTTCCTGCTCAGAGGAACTTAATTTAACTGTCAATTCAGCTTGTGAACTTAGTAACGCATTCTGTTGATTCAGATGGTCAATCATTCGTTGGGCGGCATCATCTGAATAATTCCGTGTTTTTGGTGATTTTGGATCTTTATATAATTCATTAATGCGAGAAATATTATTATTATATTGCTCTTCACTAATAGCCCCTGCATCCAAAAACTTCTTCTGCTGCCTGATTGCTTTACTTCTTTTTTCTGCATTAGTTAGATACTGTTGGTTAACACGATCGGCCTCCTGTTGAGTCTGAATTCGTTCTTGCTCAGCTTTACTTGCTGCAGAAATGGCCCCAGTAATATCTGCCTGAGCCGCCATAGTTAGCTGAAGAATGTTTAACTCTTGCTCAAGCTCTTTTCGACGTGAGGCAAAAACAGTTTTTCCACCGACAGCGTTATCAATCCAATCAAGCTCCTTGCGGATTTGAGTGATACGCTCATTTCCACCAGACACACGACCAACATCAAGCATTGCATCCCAAGCTTTTTTCGCTGTACCAGCTAAACCATCCCAGGCTTTTTCAAGAAGCCCAAGATTTTGCTGGATTTCTGATGTACGCTGCTGTAAAGCCTGAGAATAAACGTCAGAAGCTACCCTAGCCGCCTCCTGCTGGTTCCCTTCATCCTGTAGCGCCTTAATCTGGTTATAAGTCGCCAGTGTCAGAAAATGGTACTGATCATTAAGTTTTGATATGGCACTGACAGGATCCTTTGCAATTTCATTGAAATTATTAACCAGTTGATCGGTCGATATTCCAGTTAATTCGCTCGTTTTTACTATCGCTGTCGTCACCTGCTCCAGCGAACTGCTCGCGACCTTTCCCGAACGCACAAGCTGGTTTAATACTGCCGCCGCAGCGCCAGTTGTCGAATCAGCAGCATCCCCGGCACGTTGAGCTATATCGGCTAATTGCCCGCTGGTTGTCCCCAACTGATTTCCGGTAAGAATAAGAGATTTATTAAATTCGTCCTGCTCCTGAGAACCTTTATAGTAAGCTAGCCCCAAGGCGCCAACGGCTGCTGCGGCCAGGGTAAAAGGATTAATTAATCCCAGCACATAAGAACCAACACCTTTGATCGCCGGGCCAATCCCACCGAACATATCTTTTAGCTGGCCGCCCTGCTGCATTAACACCATAAATGGCGACTGACCAGTGGACAACCCAACAACAATATCCGTCATTTGTGCAGGCAACATGCGCATAGCAAAAGCTGTTTGTTTTGCTGACATTCCGGTTTTGCTGAGTTGCGATTGAGTAGCCTCAAGCTCACTCCGCATAGCATGGAGTTTTCCTGAAAGCTCCTCATACATTTCAGGAGAAAGCATCCCCTTGGCTTTTGCTTCGCTGAGTTGCTTTTGCTGCTCTGTCAGGCGGTTAAAAGCTGTTCCAACAGGATCGAGTTGAGCAATCAGACGTTGCAAAGCAGCAACTTGTTCATCATGCGCTTTTGCTGCTTCTCGTTCTGCCTGAGCCTCTCCTGTTAGCTCTCGCCGCGTTTCCTGTATTTTTCGGCTGTAATTATCAAACTGAGAGCCATTTATTTTCCCGGAAAAAAGTGCAGCATTAAGTTCATCCTGCTGTTGATCAAGATTTCTTAGCGCCGCAGCCAGAGGGTCGATCTTGTCCAGCATTCTTTGAAAGGCCTGAGCCTGCGCTTCCTGCTGGGCGGCAGCAAGTTTTCCGGCCTTCTCGGCCTCTCTCTGCGCTTGCGCAACCCCGCTCAATTCCTCTGTGGTTTCATTAAGTTTACGGGCAAGAAATTCATATTCTTCTTTATCAATAAGCCCTTTATCGAAATATTTCTTTAATTCAGAATAGCGTCGACCGACAGTATCAATTGCGGCACCAACTGGATCAATAGCTGCTTTTAATTTTGCGAGCGCGTTCTTCTCGTCTTCTGTTGCCTTAGTCACTTTCCCTGCGCTATTTGCAGCAGTTTCCCCGGCCTGCGTCATTTTGACTAATGATGAGGTCAGATTATCAGCATTATTTTTCGCTCCAGAGCTATCAATAATTATTGCAAGACGTGAGGTCTGCTCTGCCATTTATTAAAACTCCTGACAACAAAAAAAACCCACCGAAGTGGGTTTCAGGCGACATAATAGTAGATATAGCGATTACGAGGCCACGCAATGCTTTTCTCCAGGAGCATCATCGATTTAATTAAAGACACTATCACATCTCTGTAACAGAGTGTACGTAATTAACAACTACACACACTGCTCCTGAAAATACTGGTCATCCAGTGCAAAGATCACTGCTTCAAATTCATCGCGCTCAATCAATACCGGATGAGTGGCTAAATATTCATTTATCTCTGACAGAGATAAAGGCAAAGGCACCCCAGCCATTCCAGCATAACGCCGGGCACGGGATATCACCGAATAGGCGTACAACAATTCCCTAATAACCGGATCTATTTCTGGCTCCGGGAGCGGCGGCAACCTGAGCTTTTCTCGTTTCCACCTTGCCTTTTCACCCTTTTCTCCCCCGAACTCCGATATCCACCGCTGGGCGGCAATGGCTTTTTTATCGTATCCTGCTTTTGCTGCTCTTTTCCCTGGGCGATTCTGGCGGCTTCTGCAAGGATTTGCCAGTACAACTCTGGATTCTGCTTGAGCAGCGCAGCACCTCTTTCTGGTGTATATTCCAGCGCGACCTCAACACCATCTACCAGCTCTCCAACCCCTTTCCAGTCTTTCAGCAGATAACGAGCGGCGTTATCAATGAGTAAATCATCAACAGAGTCCACCTCGACGACCTTTGCAATATCAAACGCCTTCGTTCCGACATGCAAACTGGCATCCATTTTCTCAATGTGGCGACGGATTAATGCATTACGGGAGCGATACTGATCATTATCACTGCTTGCCACCAACAGTTGTAACCCAGCAATAGGTTCTAAGTCTTTCATTGGCGTAAACCAGCGTTCTCCACCGATGATAATTTTCTGTTCAAGAATAAACATCTATAACCTCATTCAAAACGCCCCCTGTTGCGCAATATCACAGGGGGAATAACGGAAAATCAACTAATCGACTCAGCACTGGCTTTTGCAATCACTGCAGCCGGGGAAGCTTTTTTTCTGGTGATAGTTGGCGCTTCGTCAGCAGCGGTAATGCTCAACTGAACCTGGATAATATCGGTATTACCGCCGTCAGGCCATTCACCTGATATCTGAACTTTAGGAAAACTGAAAGTGTATTCCCCCTCACCATTCGAAAGCGTGAAATTGAACGGAACAGTCTCCCCTGTCAGCGTTTTACTCCATATTTTCCACGCAGCTTTAGACCATGAAAGCGTCACAGTACCGGACGGTGTGAAGGTTGTCGGAATATTAGCTCCGGCATAAGGAGAACCAGTCCCGACACAACGCTGGGTCTGAAGTTTGTTATCGAACTGGATATCAAAGCTGTCGATACAAAAACCGTTACCTCCGGCAACACCATTCAGACTTACAGCTGAAACTTCCTTAAACGAATAACGTAACTTTCCTGCACTATCTACAGGCTCGCCTTTGATAAAATTCGTATCATCGGCCTTTGATTCCCAGTCCAGCCCGGCAAAAGTGACTGTCGCAGTAATATCACCGTCGTTAGGGATCTGCATTTTCCACGATCCAACCTGTGCCCCCCTGACGATAGAGGCAATTCCCACATCTGACGCATATGTTGCCAGAGAAAATGTTATTCGCTCATTCCCCATAGTCAGAGAATCTCCTGACCATTCCGCGCCGAAACAGGATGCAAGGAAATCATCATGTTGGCCCCAGCGAAATTTGGTACCAACATCACCGCCGACATCCACAGTGCCAGGCGTCGCCCCCTGAGCCATACGAGAACCACCGATCTCATTATTTTCGCCTTTATTCTGGGTTGGTTTTACTCCCCAGCTTGTGCGCTTTAATAAACTCCAGTCACCACTAGCTGGCGTGGTGCCTGCAATTGTCTCCCGGATAAATGCCGAGATAACCTTTGCACCTGAACTCACAGGAGCCTCCTATGTCATTAATTGCGCTAGAGCGCTCGATATGGAATTTGAAGATTAAGCTGGAACCAGCCATTCTTTTCACCAACGGCTATTGAGGAAACAGCCTGGTAGCTGAGACGATCATCATCCTGAAATTCAAACAATTCTCGCAATTTATCCGCCGTCTCAGTAATAAGTTTTGAGCCAGAGCCTGCGGGAACAAATAACTGAATAATAATTATCCCCGTGCGATAAACAACCGGACCCGCACCAATTTCATTAGTCCCAGCCAGACCGGGGATATCACTTAACCGCGCCCAGATTAACTTACCTGACGGATCGAATGTTGGCCCGTTTGGATATAATACATCTTTTCCATCAATAACCGTCTGTGCCGTCATTCTGGAAATAACAGCATTTCTGATTTCAGTAAAAGTCATTTATAAATCTGCGAAACACCATTAAAAGCATTAGCATACACACCTGTTGGCGCTTGTTGAGAATGTCCATCCTCAATAGATTCGGCATAAGGCAGGTTATTCTGGATGTAGATGATTCCGTAATTCGCCGCTTTTGAAATAACCCCGATTCCACGTTGAAGTGCAATCGTGCCATTCGGATCCACATTATCAGATATACTAAAATCTGGGTGCTGTAACGATACCAGATTATTATTTCTGAAACGCCCGGTATCAACCGGAGCGGCAATATCAATAGCTGTAAGAATCTGAATAGCGATGTAGCGAATTTTCAGTCCCACATCTTCCTCAATCATCCCAACAAATATTGACGGTTCCAGATCCCATGCCTTTGCCATTTACTTTCTCCTTAACTGGATAGAATAAACCGATGCGGAAGGATCTACATGTACTGTAATTATCTCGTATCGTTGTAACTGCCTTGATACAGGATCATAAGTCTCAATAATATGTCCGATAGCAGGTTTATCCGTAACCTCACAGGCCAGAGCAGTTAACTTAAGGTCGCCGTGCAAAATATTAATTCCATCAACTCTGCCAAGCTTATAGCGTGCCAACACACCTCGTCCGGTATATGTTGTTGTAAGTTCGCGGCCTGTCTCCGTCACAGGCTCCCAACCCTGGTGCGTAACGTAAGAACCAGAAAAATTATTCACCGCGTCAGCTAAATCACCATCAAAAGCAGCGGCAACCTCATCCTGAATCTCATCACGAATCCCCATCATCCCCCCCTCACAACCCTGACTTGTGAGTGACTCAGTCCGTACGGTTTCAGCAGCGCCAGCGCAAGCTGTAAATCGGGCTCAAGCAATGCAGTGCTGTTTGCTGATAATTCAGCAAATGATTTCGATACACTAACCCCATCAGCCGACACAGTTTTATTTATAACAACACCAGAATCATTTTTCTGCTGAAATAACTTACCTACAGAAGCGACTCTGGCAGCATATGCTCCAGCGAGCTTTACCTCGTCAGGAATACTGGATGGATCAACCTTCAGACTAAAGTTATTCAACCAGGCATTGGCCATTAAAACCGCTTTATTTTTAACATCCTCATTCGCCCAGTTTTTCCCAAGCGTATTATCAACATCATCACAGGTAACGTAAGTGATCATGCGCTACTCCTGTGTTTTCCAGCCCAGCGCCTTCCAATTGTCAACTTCATCAGGATGAACATTAGCGATTGTTGGGGCACCGGGGTATATCTGATTCTCGGTCATCATAACTACCAACTTAATCGGTGTTTTTTGTGGTTCCCTGGTTTGCGCCGCCTTCCGCTCCGACACTGCATTTTTTTGCGCGGCATCACGCTGTGCTCTTTGATCTTTAGTCAATCCAGCCATATACCCTCCATTAAAAAAGGGACCGAAGCCCCTTTTTGATTTTATCCAATAATCAGGCAGCTATGCGCAGGTTTCACTGACGAAACGCCCCATGCCAGCCCAACTTCATAACGTACCTGACGATACTGACGATACAGTGCAATCTGAAATGTAATTCCCGAGATTGGGTCCGTAACATTCATTACATCATCAGCGCTATCGCCGCCCTCCGGCATTGCCGGGGTACGGGATGCCAACAGAAATGCGTTGCGATCGAACGCCATATTTGCAGTAAATGAGCCGACAACCGTGATTGCAGTATCATCAGCCAGATCCTGACGTAGACCTGGTGCAGCAAGGGTAATCAGATTACTGGTTGCAGCAGCCACAACATACTGATTAGGATCGCCATCGAAAGTAACAATCTGCCCTGCCGAAATATTCCCCGAACCAGTATCAATGGAAATAAGAACATCACCTTCTTTCTTCTCACCATTCACAAGATAACCAGTTGCAGTGGCTTTTGGTACTCGTTTTACACCTGCCGAACTGTGAATACTGAATCCCTCCAGGCGCCCCAACACACCCTCGCGCAGTAGCTGCTCAGTGCCAGATTCATTCACTTTAAACAATACGGACTGTTTTCCGCGCAAATTAGCAATAGCGGTGGAGCCAAGTACCATCTGTAAATCGGTTGTCGGTGCCCCGTTATCCTCCAGAATCTGACGAGCCAGAGCCGCATCAGAAAGATCATCTTTAACACCAAACGGCGTTGTCCCCGCGGTCCCAACAGCACGAGAAGCACCGAAATACAGTGCGCCAAGATCAGCCTCAACCTCGTTTGCAAGTGCTCGAAAAGCTTGCTTGAACTGATCAGCCAGAATGGTGTTGTAAGTCCCGGAAGGACCAAGCGCCAGTTGTTCTTCACCATTCCATTTAACTGGCGCCATTTTAGATTTAGTAATTTTTACATCAACAGTGCCAATATTTTGATCTCCAGTATTCGGAGCTGACGGGCCCGGTACGATATCTTCAGTTTTCGCATCAGGCGCAACTGGCGCGGTTACCGTCTGATCTTTTGCTGCAGCGTCAGCTTTTGCGTTTTTTGCTACCGCAGGAATAAAACCTACCTGCTCACGGGATACAACATCCAGGGCGGTGTAAATAGTCGGGATCAACCCGGTCAGGGTATTTCCAGCCATAATTAAATATTCCTTAAAATTTTGCGTAATTGTAAATGAATTGAGTAGTGAGCTATCCAGCCCTGACGCCAGTCCCCATCCAGGAACTGGCAAAATGTGTTAGTCAACGATAGTGATACCGTCTTTCAGTGCGTTTTGCTTACCTGCAACATCCAGTGCATCAAAAGCTGATCGCTTCATCGTTTTCTGACCAATATCATGCTGTGTCGGACGGGAGCCGCCACCATTGTTGCCACTGGCTTTCAGGATGTAGTCTTTCTGAGGGTAATTTTCGACGAGGAACTCCAGCGCCTCATCAAACTGCGCCAGTTCGCCTGGCTTCGTGCGGGAGTAAATTTTGTTGCCGGAAGCGTCATAAGCAACGATCTTCCCTTCTTCCACTTTGAATGACTGTCCGAAGCGGGCCTGTAATAAATCTGCCGGGATCGCAATTTTATCGGCAATATATTTTGAACCAGCAAAACTACCGCCAATCATGGAATCATAAAGCTGCTTCTCCAGCATCTGAGAGCGTTGCTTTTCTTCGTCTAATTGCTGCTGAAAATTTTTCGTAATTTCTGCTTTAACCTGGTCAACCTGTCCCGCATCAATCAGTTTTTTCTGGTCAATTTTGGACAGCATTTCCAGCGCCTCAATCGCCTTTTTCGGGTCATCGATGGCAGCGAACCTGGCAAGTTTTTCCTCTGCGGCCTCTTTAGCCAGACGATGATTTTTCGCCTCGCCATTAAGTTCTGTAATTTTTCTGGCTGCCAGCGGTGCATCGAAGCCGATTTCTTTACCATCATCATGCACATAAACTGGCAGACCAGCAGTGTCGATTTCTGCGTATTTTTTTCCGTTAATCTCTACTGTTTTCAGTTTCATATTAATACCTGATTTAAGTCTTCCGACTGTTACACTGCTCACTATCCAGATTGCAGCAATAAAAAAGGCCACCCGAAGGTAGCCTGTTGTAATAAATAATTAATTTAAATCCCGGCTTTTCTGAATGCCTGAGCATCACGCTCACGGAGTTGTCCCAGCGTCAACCATTCACCTTTATCGGTGTAAAATTCATCTGGTGACATACCTCCATCACGAATCAGTTTTGCCCGTGTTTCTCCCACTATTTGTTTTTGCCTGGCATAAGGCTGGCGCAAAAACCATTCCTTGTAAGTCGTATCTCCGGCTACAACCCCATCCATACTTGCCCTCTCGGCAGGAGAAACATCCCGAACATCAATCCCCAGTTCCTTCGCAGATTTCAGAATAAACGTTTCTGTTGAACGGCAGCAGAAATGAATTTTTCCCGGCCCCTGTAAATAAGGTACTTTGTGGCCAATAGGTTTATTATCCAGCGTATATTTGAGGCGATCCCTGATTCGACACTGTGGTGTAGTACGATTATCAAGTGTGGATAACCATTGTTTGCCCTTTATCAAATCATTGTTTGCCATGGCGAAACTCTCACGGGCAGTAGCGGCAAGATGCCCAACCGCTGTTTTTGCAATACTGGCCGCATTAACTCGACTCATCTGCAATGCACCATCCTGAAATCCCTTGCTGACATGCCCACGAATTTTTCTTGCGATCTGCTCATTGGTATCCCCCAGCAAAAAACCCTGACGTACCGTATTTGTAATACGCCTGAGCCGATCTGCTTCAAGGTCTGAGGCCCATTCGTTGAGTAGTCTTCCCTGAAATGGACGCGCCATTGCAGCGGCATAAAGGGTGTCAGGTGAGATACCAATCAGAGGATGAATATCCGCCACAAAATCAGGAAGCAAAGAGTCAAACAGACTTAACTGATAGCTAGCCTCATATATCGCCAGCTCGTTTAACTCTCCTGAGAGACGAGCAAACATACTGTTAATAGCAGTGCGGTTAACTTCCCTCACACTCACCAGAAGTGATTCCAGACGCGTAACGGTGAAACTCCCCGGCCCAAGATTATCCAGAGCCACCAGCAAACGAGCTGTAAGCTCTGCGTCGCTGTCGTTCAGCGTTTTCACCATTCTGGCCGCTACACCTGTGCTATAGCGAGATATCCAGATAGCATGGGCAATCGATTCATCACGCAGCCGTTCATTCACTGTTTGCATCATTGATTCCCATCAGCGTTACGCCCTGATTTTTTAATTCATCGATCACTTCCTCTGGGCGGGAGTCCTGATCGATAAATTTCAACGCCTGCAACACCCGAACCGCATCAATCTGACGTATATCACCGCCCTGACGCAATGACTGAACAGCCAGCGCGGAGGATGAGTCAAACACCTGGGCAGATACATCCAGTTGAGTGCGTACATCCACATTACCGCCACTGCTTTCACCTATCCATTCTGCCATTATCTGGAGGATATTATCGAGAGCATCTTCGAGAGCATTTGCCATCGTATAGAGTGGCGAGTTTTCCTGCATCCGTTCTTCATTGGTCTGATCCACAGATTTAGTGGATGTATTTTCAGCCCGAAGAAGTTTAGCGCCAGCATGACGCATCTGATTTTCCAGTTTCTCCAGAGATGTTTCGCCAGACTCTATCGCGGCACCGCTATGCTCAACATATTCAAGGCCATTTTTTGCCCTGTCATCAAAAATCGTCGCGGTCGAGGCTCCTACCGTCAGTTCTTCGTTCCTGTCCAGTCCGTAAGCCACCAGCAATGGAACCCGAGCAACATGCAGAATATTGTCCTGCTCACTCTGGCTTTGCCAGTGCTTGATATTCAGCAAACCAAGATTAAGCAATGGCGGTGTACCACGCATAAACCCTGTTTTCTTCGTATACAGTGTTACCAGAGGAATATCATCACGACTGGTATTCCATGACTCGTGAAGCGTCCAGACAGATTCGCCATTAGTACCTTCACTGCGCCGATAAATTTCAACGCGACGGGGCATAATATGGCGGATCTGCTCTACCTTCTTCTGCCCGAAATCATCACCATCAATAATGATGACCTCTTTTATACGCAAATCAGTGAGAACAACTTTCCCTTTTTCAACTTTCGATTTCCATCCAATAACCTGGCGTGGATTCAGCATCGTAACGTACGGGCGACCACCGGCCGCGTTTTCATCGGCTTTTGTCCGAATCTCTTTCATATCCGTTCGTGGATAGTCTACCAGCGCATGCGCCACACCATACTGAAATGCGAGGCTGAAAAATTGCTGCGCCCACACATCCAGTCGGCTCCCCTCCATGTCGATATTTTCTGCATATTCCCTGATTTTTTCCGGCGTCTCTTCACTCAGCACTGTCGGCTCTGCAAATATGCGCCCAATATTTTGCTTAATACTTTCTTCATACACAGGAAGTAGCGTAGCCACAGACAAGCGTTTTTTATATGTGTCTTCATCTTCATTAGGCCATTTAGGGAGATAATTTTCCCCCTGCCTGCGCATTTCAAGCGTGCCACCCATCAGTGCGTCGTTAATATCCCACGCCTCCAGCATATCGTTATAGTCGAGGTTGGGTGTTGATATATCAGCCATAATTAAATCCGAAGTGATGTAACTCTTCCGGTCGGTTTGACAATAGGGAATTGCTTAACAATAAAATAACCTCCGGCATCATTCGGGTGATCGTTGCCAGATTTTTTATCAGGCTCACCCTTGTCATCCCAGACCTGTTGCTCCAGAGATTCGGCATATACCGGACAACGCTTCACATTAACTTTATAGCGACGCTCACCATTGGCATTGCAGAACATTGCATTCATTGAGTTAACGCGATCTTTTACTGGCGGATTCGAACTGTTTACAACAACGTTAAAACCAGCCTGTTTAAGTTGAGCAATATCCGTCGCACTTGCGTTATTTGATTTTCTGGAATCCCCGGATGCATCAGGATAAATATAAATTTCCCTTACTTTCCGATAATCATTCCCGTCATATAACCAGAAGCGCTCTTTAATAATACGGTTCATATCTGGTGTATCGTAAGCGTTAATGATTTCAGTTACTGCACATGGAAGCCCAAAACGTAACACATGAACGACTCCAGCCATTTTTCCGACGTTAAAATCCATCCCGATATATATCGGCTCACCTGGCTGTTCCTCTTCTTCGCAATTATTCAGTTTTCGGTCAAACTGATGGTAAACAGTACCACTTGTCAGGTTAGTAAACTGTCCTCGAAGATAGGCTTTAATCAGCTCTGGAGGATATGACTCAAGGAGCGAGGGAATGTAATCTGCTGGCAAATTCTTTTCATTATCGAAAGTAGATGCCTGTACCAGACCATACAGTGAGACCAGCTCTGTTTTTTCACGTACGGCTTTAACAAACTGCTCGTAGACAAATTTGAATCCTTCCGGCGTGGTTGTAACGTCAATACCGTTGCGAAGTCCATCAACCTTATAACGCATACGCGCAATTATCTTGCGCCACGCTGTTCTGGCTTTTTCCTTCGGCAAAATGTCCAGTTCATCCACCAGCGCATTACCAATTTTGAAACCGACGATCGTTTGCGGCTTCTCCATCGATCTGCAGATAGTGGTTCCCCGATACTGACGTCCGTAATAAAAATGAACTTCTTTATTTCCCTCGTTAATTTTTACATTTAGCCCCCAGTCGGCAGCAACTTCTTCAACTGTGGGATAAAAAATATCGCGAATTTGTGGATATGTAGGCGCAAAATATCCCTGATTGATACCCGGATGCTCCCAAATCCCCTTACATATGCCACCACACCCAACCCATGTTTTACCGCTATTGTGATGAATCGTCCCATCAGCAGTTACGTAGCAGTTATTATCCAATACCTGGAGGTCATAATATGGCTCGGCCTCCTGCAACAGTGTTACACTCAATATGTTGCAGGTTTCGATTAAGGAGTTTGGTTTTGACGCCTCTTGACCATTTAATTTGTGATTTAGCACATCCAGAACGTACCGTTTCAGAAGTTGCTTCTCTGGCAGGTTGTGACCGCAGTCATGTTTATCGTTGCATATCTCGTTATGGGTTAACGCTGAAACAACGCCAGAAGCCTGTCCCTCGAGAAAATGCGAAGGACAGAATCCTCGCTCTTGCTGATGGTCACCGTACGTCGGCAGAGATCGCGGCGGAAGTTGGTTGCACAGAAAAGCACGTTCAAAATATTCTCCGAATTCACAACGCCAACCGGCTCCCCCGTGGCGCCAGAAAGGGTGAGTTGAACCCCAGCTTTCGTGGTGGTCGAATTGTTGATCTGGATGGATATGCCGTTGTTCCAGCGCCTGCTGACCATCCATATATGCGCAGAACAGGCATGATGTTTGAACATCGTTTGATCGCTGAAAAGAAGCTGGGGCGTTATCTGCTGCCATCAGAAGTTGTTGACCATATCGACGGGCTTCATCTGCATAACACCCCAAGTAATCTGCGAGTTTTTGATTCAAACGTGGATCACCTGCGTGCAACGATTTCGGGACGGCGGCCAAACTGGTCAGAAGAAGGTTTTGCGAAGATGCAAATACCTTCACCGATTCGTCCAGACTATCCACAGATCGATAGCTACCGTCAGCGCAAAAAACGCGGTGATGTCCGCTTGCTACAAATTCTCCTCGCTGCGTCACTACTCGGTATAGATTCGCCACACCTTTTGGGTACGCACCACCACTTAGCGAAAGCTCAAATCGATTATTCTCATCCGACCAAGATAAAACGCGCATTGGTCGAGTTATTTCCTGAATGGGTAGAATCCCATTCTCTGTAACCACAGGCGTACTTCCCCTCAGGCAACCAAAACCAGCAACATAGGCTTTAAATTTATGATGCATAGAAAGAAATCGCGCCTGAGGCACATTAAGCGTCGGAGAGATCATCTTCATCACACCTAACTCTGGCATCAACCACATTAATATTGATCGCCACAGGCTGGGGATGTTCATTACCCTCCACCGTTTCGATCTCTTTGCGCAGTTTCTGGTTTTCCATTCTGCGCCGTTCAATTTCCAGTTCCTGTAGTCGCTTATCTGCACATAATGCCCCGCCAGCGGAAAGCAAACGCAATAATTCACGCCGGGCGGCAGCTTTATTCTCCAGCAGGATCTCAACGCCGAATTTTCCGAGCTTTGCTCCTGCATACAATTGCCGCGCATTTCCATCAAGCAAAGTGGTATCAGCCATATAAAGCTGACCTGTACCTTCTCCACCGCATTTCGGACAGTCTGGATTTGGTATGGCGCTATCAACGAAACCGAGGCCACCATATTCAGGTTCTGGTTTACCATCTTTGGATGCCTGCGCGGCAGCCCTGTCAAATTCTGCTATATCGCGCCACTGATAGAGGTGATTCTCCCCCCAGCAATAGCGACAGTTAACACGGCGAAATTGCGCAAGCTGATTGGGATCAGCCTGCACGATGGCCATCAACTGACTCACCAGTAAATCCAGGTCTGCGGTATAGCGTTTCTGGTAATGATTGCGAAAGTAGCTGATGGCACGAAAAACCCTGGCATTTCTAAGCATACGACTGGCATTGCTGTTTGCTGTCGCACCTTGCCCCTCGTAACCAGCCAGGCGGTATGCCTCTGTCGGCTTTTTCCCCTGAGCAACCAACATGGCGAATTTTGCCTGCTGGTCAGAAATACCGAATTCATCGGGGCAAAACGAAATTTCTTCCGTGTCCCCCTCAATCAGGAGTGCATCGGATACAGCCTTTTTTTTCTGAGATTTTCCGTTTTGCTTTTGCGCAGTCTGCGCAGTTTTTTTTCGCGCACTTTTTTGCGCAGTTTTGCGCACTTCTGTCTGCGCATTTTTCGGAGGTTTCTTGATGTAACGACGGGCTGTTGCGTAATTCAGTCCCTTTGCTTCACACCACGCCACCGGAGATACACCGGAGCGGGTGTATTCAGCAATATATTCCTGCTGCAACGCCCCCCAGTCCGGTCTGCTCATCAGTTAGTCCTGATTTTTATCCACCCTGAGTAATGCACGCAGAGCAAAGGCATCCCCTTTTCTGGCAAGCTTAAACAATGCCGCCCGTAGCTCGGCTTCACCTTTCGCTCTGCCCTTACGGATGGACGCATAAAAATTTGTCATTGTTTCCCGATTTTCTTTCAGTCTGTTCAGATCAACATCCAGAACGTCAGCGATTTGTTGTGCAGTCATCCGGCATGCTGCCAGAGACTCGACTTTCGAATACGGAATCATTTATCACCCCCATTGATATGCAGGGTGTCTTCTTCCTGTATTTTTCGTGAAGGATTTTTACTGCAGCGTTGTTCCAGGTGACCTGATGGTGAATGCGTTTATGGCTGGCGCCCATCAGTGAGATTTTTACGCACGACGGCGCATACATGACGGAGTAAAAACTTTTAACGTAGGTACCGGAATCCAGATACAGTTCGGTCATTCCGCCGCTGTTTTTCTGCGTTTGCTTCTGCCCTAACTGGACAGCGCCAATCGTCAAAAACAATTCACCACGACGACCGAGATTCGTGTATGTATTCACATCCTCGTTAATACGCCCCATAAATGAGAATGGTCGGTCAACAGAACAAATAAAGCTGTTCATTGCTTTGCGTTTCACCCATGCAGCATGACCACCATTATCACCAAGAAAGTCTCCCCCCTGCGCCATAGCGATGGAAAGCGCAGGAATTGATTCGTAATACGCCAGCATTTCAGAAAGGATCGCGTCCAGTTTCCTTATCGGAAAATAAGCCTGGTCATAGTTGCGATCTACCCGAAACTGAAACTCGTGATAGTCGTCATCAAGCTGGATGTAGTATTTACACCCAACCTTTTTTGCCAGGCCCAAACAGGCATTCCTGGCATAAAAGATTGAACGTCGATCGCCAAAGTTGTCGGCTTCGTCAAAACGACTGGCGATATCGGCTTTGGAAAACACCAGCACCTGCTCACCAAATTCTGCTACGTACTGATGCTGGGTTTTATCTTCATCATCAACAACGATAAAAATTTTCCCGGTATAGCCAGCACGACGCAACGTCCGGTAAGTCAGAACTTTGTCCGGTCGCCCGTGAGTCAGAATAAAGGCGCAAAAATCATCACGCATATTACTCCTCCTCGCCATGCATGATCTCCACCATGCGCTGCGTCATCCTGACAAACCCATTTTCAATTGCCTGCTGATAATCAATGATCACCAGAGCCGATTCCTCAAAAAGGCTCTGAATTTCAGCGGGGGCGTGAGCGTAATAGTCCGCGATTCTGCTGAAATTAAACACCGTGTGACGTTCTGCCGCGCACAGAAGGAATTTCTCAATATCAGGATCAAGGGACACCGAACGTATCCGGCTGATCAGCTCCTGAGTTTTCGTATCGTCGTACAGTTCACAGATATCCGGTTTATCGCCTGACGGCTCATAAACAGGCGTATCAATTTTCGTCGTATACGGCTCCTCCTCATTTCCTGTACCAGGCAAAATATCCGTCAACAGTTCATCAATTTCTGTCGGGCTGAAGCCTGTCAGGGAGACATCAAAATCAGCATTAATTAGGTCCGACAGCTCCATCCGTAACAGATCTTCATCCCAGCCAGCATTCATCGGCAGGCGATTATCTGCCAGACGGTACGCCTTTTTCTGATCATCCGTCAGACCAGACAGAACGATGACCGGAACGAAATCCATTTTGAGCACTTCAGCCGCCATAACGCGACCGTGACCCGCAATAACTTCGCCTTTTTCATCAATCAGCACCGGATTAGTCCAGCCAAATTGCTTAATGCTTTCTACCAGTTGCGTCACCTGCTCAGGGCTGTGTGTCCTGGCATTGTGTGCATACGGAGACAGTTCTTGTAATGGGCGATAGACGATCTTCAATTTCTCGCTCATACAGCCTCGCTTTATTAATAAAAAAGCCCGCTATCGGCCAGTGCGCAGGGTGCGCGGCGGGTGCAGATAACGAGCTTTGACATTATCGAAGCCCCCTATCAAAGGAGCTTCTGTAATGTCAGTCCAGAACGAACGTAACCTTTGTATTTGTCGCTCGCCGTACAAGACGCGCTGCTTCGCGTTGCATTTCATCGATAACTTTTGGCGTCATCGGCTAATGCGCATGTTTACATTCAATCACTGCAAAAAATCCCGTTCATCGTTTCGCTGTCTGGTGGGATAACTTCAACGTTTAATCGTGCCATTGGTTTGTGCTGCCCTGTTTTTCTCAAAAGTCCTGATATCAGCCTTATCCCTGTTGCACTGTGCTAACGCTGACAACAATGCAACATTCAGGTTAAGGCTTGCCCCCCACGTAAACGGGTCGGGTAAATCTGGCTGGGGTGTTTCAGCCGTCAGACTGGCTGGTAACGGAACTACCGGCACCGACACGTATACCGTTCGCGTATTCGTGCAACCGCTTAACTGCGCCAGAAGGAACAACACGAACAGCGCAATCATCATCCGCAACAGCCACTTTGATATATTCCTTGGCTCTCTGTGACTCCAGTGCGATCTGCTGTTTTGCATGCTGGTTAATCTCTATAACTGTATTGATGATTTGCAGTGATTGCAGGACGTTACGGGTAATGACTGTTGCTGATTCAGCATTTCGTACAGCCTCATCAGCACGCTCCTTTTCGTGTTGATATTTGCTGTAGTAATGCCCGGCAGACCAGATAAAAGAACCGATAACGGCAACAATAACCAGCTTATATCTCAGCTTCATTTACCACCCCACCAGCTTCTTTAAATCGGGCAATCAGGTCACCGATTCTATGTTCATACTGACCGTAACCAGCACCCGGCAACGAAGCCCAGATATTGCTGCAACGGTCGATTGCCTGACGAATATCGCCGCGGTCAATCATCGGTAATGCGCCACGCTCTTTAATCTGCTGCAGCGCTACAGCGTCCTGGCTTTCTGGCGAAAAATCTTTCAGGCCAAGTTGCTTGCGGTAGGCATCCCACCAGCGTGAAAGAAGCTGGTAACGTCCGGCGGCTGTTGATTTGAGTTTCGGATTTAGCGTGACAAGTTTGCGGGGGTGATCGGAGTAATCAGTGAACAGTTCGCCACCGACAATAACATCATAACCGTGATTTCTGGTTTTCTGCCGTCCGTTATCCGTTCCTTCTGACCATGCCACCATATCAAGGAAAGCTTTACGCTGGGAATTCAGTGTCTGCATTAATTACTCCTTATGGGCACCAAACTTGTTACCGATGACCCTCATTGCCGCACCACGAATAGCATCAACACCAATCAGCCCCACCCCACCACCAATGGCAACAGAAAGTGATTTAGGCCATCCGACATACTCAAGCGCGGATGCAAAGGTCAGCGTCAGAGCACCACAGAGCAAAATCTCAAGCGTTTTTCGTTTCCAGCCCCCACCACCGCCAAAATAGGCGATGCGCAAACCAGCCATAACGATCGACATAATCACTGCACCCAGCGGTGTGTCTCCACGCCACCAGCTCTGAAACAACTCCAGCCAGTCCGGCCAGGTATTTGGGTTATGAGGCATTTCATCATCTCTCACCTCGCACATATCGCGGGTGCAAATTGAGGGAATAAAAAATCCCCGAATATTCCAGGAGCGGAAACGGGGAAAGACGTTGCACTAAATGGACCTGTCAGCGGCCTTAAATAAAAAAACCGGTACATACCCGGGCCAGATGAAGTGCCAGATTAAGAATCTGGCGGTATAACCTCGCGCTTGATATCGTTACATCGCCAAAAGTAACTACATCAAATCAGGAGAGTTAAATGGGCATAGTGCTTTATTCTGCTGACAGAAGAGGCAGATACAATGCAAATACATTAATGAATTTTTCTTCTATAGTGCCGCCTGTAACTGATAGCTACATTGTTGATGGTCCTATTGGGGCGAAGTTTGATTTCAAAATCGCTGAACATGGTTTACGATACCTGTTTCCGAGAAGAGACCTAACCAGCACTGATCTCATGGAGCTTATTGTTGAACTGGTTCGTCAGCTTCAGTTCCCAACAAAACCATCCAGATACCAGTCAATATTCGCCTGTGAAAAGATAGAGGATGCGAATTATTTTAGAGAAAATTATCGTGAACACGATGGGCCGCAACCTATTTATGAAATACTGGCAGGTGATAATACAAATATTCACCGTGGTGATATGAGACTTCTTGACATTGATTCATTAACAGATAACGCAGCAATAATCTTCACAAAAGCAATCTGGTACTGGTCAGGCATCGCTTCTAACGAACCGTTCTGGGAGTATGTTGTCCCGCTTCCCGTACAGATCGGCAAGATGGTAATGGAATAATAAACAATTAACCTATCAGGCGGGGGAGCAAGATATATTCACGCCTGATAGATAACTCTCAAGATGTACATATGGATCAAGATGGACCTCGTCTTTACTAAGCTGATCGATGACGATTCTCATCTTTTCAATCACTTCTTCTTTAGTTTCTCCAGAAGTAGAAAATGTAAATCGAATTCTAGCGGGTAAGGCACATTGATGTGCTGCAATTTTAATCTCTTTCATATAAATCCTCCAGAAACAACAAAACCCGCTCGGTGGCGGGTTCTATTAAAGTTCAATTGCATTTGGTTCGCCTCGCGATACAGCTTTGCGAAGCGTACCGGAATTAAAGCTGTTTATGCGTAAAAAATCAAGCTATTGTTTGAGCAAATGATTCTCGCATGGGAATATATAGGGCATACTCAGCAACAGCCAACCAATTAGCAATTCGCTTTTCGCATGTGCTAAAACACCACTCAGGATGTGCATCATTTAGCAATTCAGCCATTTTGCGCTTAGTCATCCCCCGTCCTTCATACCGTTGCCGGAGGACACTAATCAATCCAGGATGCTCTGCCAGCACCTCACTTATGACTCGATCAATACATAACGCCTCTGCATCAGTACAATGCGCCAACCAGGTCTTTTGCTTGCCATTGATCATCTCTCGCAAAAACGCTTCCAGCTCAGGTTTCTCTATTCCCGCTTTTTTCATCCTGCGCAGGGCTTCATTGACGGCTGTTTTCGTCAATTTTTTGGATGCCAGCAACTGGTTAAACATATTTCCCATCTTACCGCCGCCAATATACGACCAGCGCCCCCACATGCGCAGTTTTCCCTGAATCCAGACACTTTCCAGCGTGGTGAGACGAAGGTGTTCCCCACTTTTGCCTGTATTTGTTGGGTAAATCATAAATAACCTTCCTTTCTCCAGATTTCTTGTGTGCGAAAAACACCTTCTGCATGCATCAGGCGCAATTCTTCTTTGGTGTAATCACTGGTTTTTACCCGCCCGTCGATTAAATCGTGGCACGAGCTACAGGCAATCGCTGCCTGCATATCGTGTGGCTTTATCGCTGTTCCGCACGTTCCCGCCAGTCGGTAATGCGCCAGCACGGATGTTTCGGGATTGTGATTGCAGTAGCCAGGAATTCTGACTGTACACATCTGACCTTTTGCCGCTTTACGTAAATCCACCATTACGCAAACTCCAGCAGCTGCGCGGCCACATTTTCGACTTCCTCCAGAGAGGAGAATTTACGGAACAGGATCCAGTTCCACAGGACGTTAAGTACGGCTTTATAAACCTGTTGAAATTCAGTTTCGTCCATATTCGCAAAAGCAATGGACTTCGCCCGACGCCCGCGGCTACCGTCTGGATAAAAATGCTCGGTGTAGAAGCCGGCCTGAATGGTCACCCACTCGCGGAAAGCGTCAAATGATTTGAGCAATGCCATATCCTGGGTTCTGCGTGTCGCAACGGTATTCAGATATTGTTCCGCGGCATCACTCAGAGCTGGCGTATGTTCCCTGCCTACTGATTCACACAGGTAATCAACGAAGCCGAACACCATTTCTCGTTCGCGAGGTGTGATCGCCCCACCGACCGGAGTCCAGTAATCGAATCCCAGTTGCAGGAGTTTGAAAAAACGCTTGTGGAATGCGTAGTTACGCACACGCTTAAAGTCTGCGTGTATCCACTCACCTATTTTGATTTGATGCAGAAAATCACAACTCTCCGGCGTCGCCGGGAGAAGTAATCCGGAAGAGGTTTGTTTGACCAGTTGTATATGTGCCATCGGCTTTCTCCGGTGGCACGGTGTTACTCAGCAGGAGTTCAATCCTGCTCAAGATTGTAGATGAGTTTATTCTTCAGCAAAAGCAGAAAAACCAGCCTTAAAACCAATCTCTTTCAAAACCCCTAATGATGTGACAAATTCGTCCTCACGCAAAATAAAACCGTCCGTCAGAAGTCCATTACAAAAATAAAATAACGCAGCTCCACTCTTCCTTTGTTGAGACTGTAAACATTTAATACGGCAGTGACTGACAATAGCGCCATTCTCAACGCGCACAGTATAGAGGCCATTTTCACTAAAAATTTCACGCAATTCTTCGATTTTCATCAACAGAATCCTTCCAGATAAATAGCACTCCCCTGTTCGGGGTCCATCCCTCTTCTCCCTGCGCGCTACTTAAGTATTTTTGATTCTATTCCGGCACTATCCAAAACTTCAAACGCGTTGAAAATAAAAACAAAAACCCGCCGAAGCGGGTTAAGTGTGGGTGCATTGAGGATGCCTGACACATCAGAGGTGGCGAGGGATTTCTCCCTCGCCCGGTCTCTTACTCCTCAGGTTCGTAAGCTGTGAAGACAGCGACCTCCGTCTGCCCGGTTCGGATTCGTACCTCGCAGAGGTCTTTCCTCGTTACCAGTGCCGTCACTATGACGGTTAAACAGATGACGATCAGGGCGATTAACATCGCCTTTTGCTGCTTCATAGCCTGCTTCTCCTGTGTAAGTTCACAGAGATATTGCAATTGCCTCAGGATAAGTAAGGGGAAATTGCACTATGCAAATGCAGCATCTGATGGTTGGCTATCCTAAGTACTACCAAACGGCCGATTATGCGTTGAGGCTT
>OLIF01000130.1_pt1 | contig 24035 bp, 26 predicted proteins | sample 1609681 | NCBI WGS metagenome assembly OLIF01 (sample SAMEA4350143, study PRJEB24818) | metagenome | biome: human; feature: gut; material: faeces | place: Denmark | collected 2013-09 | reverse complement strand
TGCAGGTTCCATAATTCAGTTGTCAGATTCAGATAATTAATTCACAAGATACCAGTAGATGGCGCTTCCCTTACCACTACGGTCAGGCTCCACTATATGCTGTCGGTTCAGCTCCCGGAGATAATAATTCGCAACCATCCGCAATTTCACGCGTTTTCAGCGGTGATACGGATGCATTTCGCTCTTCCATAAAACGGATGATTTTTTCATAACAGTCAGGTGGTGAACGCATATTTATGTCAACTCCGGAAGTCCGGTGTATATACTCACTCTGCCCAGTTAACTCAGACCCGATGCAATATAAAAATAAAAACGTTTGTTATACGCCTATAAAAACAATCTTCTTTACCATACAAAAGTAGATTACTTAGTCAGTCCCACTAATACATCACTAGCTATATCAGCACACAGTTTATCTGACCTGAACCGGTACAATGCATCCACTGCGCTCTGGGTATAATTCCCTACATCGTTTCTGACCCCGTTATAAAGCGATGCGCCTGAAACCAGCTTATCAAATTCTGCTTTACGTTTGTTATATACCGCCGAATCTATTCTCTTCAGTGCCTCCAGTTCACGCCGACAACGTTCCATTTTTTCAACATCATCCAGACGATCTCCTGAACTGCTCACTAGCTTTATTCCTGTCGTCTGCTGTAATGGTTTGATACCGGGTTTGCTTTCGCATCCACCAAGCAACATACTGGTAAGCAGAACCAGGAACACCAGTTTAATGTATTTTTTCATTTTGAATATTATCCGCATCGTCACACACGTAGTAAGGAAGTAAAACCATAATCATTCGACTACAATGCCTCAACTGATTAAGTTTATGAGAAAAATATCCCGGACTGATACCATAGATACAGAATATTTCCTTCTGAGCTTTTCCGTTAACAAGAAAATCCTTCAGTGCAGCATTAATTTTCTTCCCTCTTATTTTAGACAGCAGCATCAACTGTTCAAAATGTTCCGGCATAACCTTTCCGGGACATAAATATTTCGCAGCATGGACTGAGTCAGGATTTAGCGCGCTGTGCCGCATATATTTCTCCACCTTATTACAGAATTTTTCTGTTACAGGTAACTGATGCTCATTGTGACCGAAGCACTGAAGGTTCCGGCATTCAAATCTTTATTGCCATGTTTATAAGGCACTGCCGTAAACGTAAACTGACTGTTCTGAACATTAACGGCTGAAAAACCTTTTGTGATTTCATATCCATATTGCCCCTGTGCTCCTGCTCCCAGTCTGAGCGGATTCTGAGGATCCACCGCCCCCCCCTGATATAATGCAATACCCAGCGCCGAAGGATTAGCACCTGTGGTATTCAGCACATTATCTGGCGCACCGGAAAGCTGACCTGTGCCTCCAGACAGACGGATATATGGTTTCCCCTGAAAATACTCACAACTGACTTCCACGGTTGTGGGTTGTGCATAATTCCGCCCATCCACTTTCTGAAGCGCAATCTTTCCGAAAGAGACTTTAAAGTCAGTATCATTTTTTATTTTACAGGGGGGGATATAAATGGTTCCGGTTATTTTTATGGGGACATCCACCGCCATGACCGGCGCCGATAACAACATAACTCCGCCCGTCAGCGCTGATAATACCAGCCTCATTCTGTTTTTCATTTTTTCACTCCTTCTGTCCGGCCTGCTTTGTCATTCTTTCCGGCCAGAGATGACATATTCTTCCCGGTGCTTTCACCGGACGAGGGTTCTGCAACAGGCTTCACTTCTTCAACCCTGAGCGTATAAACCATGGTTGCTCCCGGAGGAACTTTTGGTGGATATCCCTCATCACCGTAAGCCAGCTCCGGAGGGACAACAAGCTCCATTGTTCCGTGATTTTTCATCAACATCAGTGCTTCGCGGAACACAGGCGGATATTCACCCAGAACCTGAGATATCACCCGGCCTCTTGCATCCATATCTTCAACAACCGTGCCATCCGTCAGTTTTTCTGTCACCACAACATCCACCAGGGTGTCATCACCACGGATAAACTCACCATCGCCGGCATACTCACTCCGGTACCAGAATCCCCCTTCCGCCTGTTTCACGCCTTTCTGTTTTCTGAACTTCTCAAGCCAGGCTGCCCCCACCTTCTTCTGTTCGCGAATCACAGCCAGACGGGCTTTCTGTGCCAGTTCTTCCGCCCGCTGCAGAGCGACATCCAGAACAGATTCATTCAGCAGAACTTTCCTGTTCAGCGCATCGCGTATTCCTGCCATCAGAATTCGGTTATCTGTTTTCAGACCAAGTTGTTGTTGTGCAGCCTGGAGATTCAGCATATCGCGTCCCAGCATCACACCGGCGGCATAAGTCTGCTGCATATCGTCAGGTTTCAGCATTTCCGCTGTCACTACCGGCATATCCGCCATTTCAGCTTTCAGGGTATTCAGCGTGGCCTGCAGCTCAGTCTTTTCTTTTCCGGCCTGTTCAGCAGCAGCCTTACTTTCCGTTTCCATACGGGACAGTTGCTGTTTCAGCTCAATAACCTGCGCATTCAGCGTTTCCTGAGCCTGCTCTCCCTTTCTGGTGATGGTCTCAAGCTGTTTCCTGCTTTCATCAAGTTCCGCTTTCAGGGAAGCCACCACTTTGTCCTTTTCTGCATTATCCTGTGCAGTGTCAGGCAGCACTTTCAGTCGTTCACGCAGTCCCCGGTTTTCCTTTTTAAGCTGTCGAACCTCCTGTTCCCTCTGCGTCAGCCGGCGTCGCAGTTCGGTATTGCTGCCCGCTCCTGCTTCACCTTTTCCGACAGACCTGGCGACACTGTCCGTTTTTTCGCCTGTCCCCCCCTCTTTTATGGCAGAGGCTTCCTGCTGCTGATACTGCTGTGCAAACTTCAGTATGCCCGGAACACCTCCTGAATTGTCTCCGGCTCCGGCACAGCCACCCCACAATAACAGTGCAACACCTCCCGTCGTTTGCAGTATCCGGCGGCATATTTTCAGTCTGTCATTCATAGAACAACTCAAAATTCGCTACTGACTCATACTCTCCGGGCTGTACGCTTTTCTGTGCAATGGCATCAGGCGTTGCCTGCACAAAAGCCTTAAAATTCAGCGTTACCGTATTGCCCTCAATCTGCGTTCCCTGCCGGTTATTGTGCGCGTCCCCCAGTTTCAGCGGAGTGACACCATCCGTATCCAGCAGACCAACAGCAAGTTTTCCCTGGTTCTCTCCGGAAACACGTAAAAACCAGTCCGACTTTTCCTTCATTCCGGGCTCAGGAGTACCGCTGAATTTCAGCTTCACCGTTTTCCAGATGGAGGATGTGTCACAGTCAATCAGACGGATGCTGAACTTTTCAGCCGGTCCTTTACCTGGTGACACCTGAAAATCCTTTACCGGTCGTTCCAGAAACTGGACTGTCTGATTCAGACTGGCGGAGTCAATCTGGCAGGGGCGGTCAAGTAACTCCCCGTCAAAAGTGACATTCACCGCGCCGGCAGACAGCGTCAGCAACAGAGGCAGAAAGCCCGCCAGTCGGGCTATACCCGTTCTGGAAATAACGCCTTTCATTCTGCTTTCCTCCGTTCTCATTCATAATCCAGCCGCAGACGCAACAGGGCCGTGTTGTCCCGCGGGTTCATGTACGGCTTCCCCTGCGCACGGTCTGTCGCCTGCTGACCCGCCAGTGCCTGCTGCTGTGCCTCACTCAGCCAGTAAGTGAACTGATTCGCACCACCGTACACAACAGCACGCCCCGTGCTGACCATCCGCTGTTCCGGCTGCAGCACGCCATCCTCCACTCCCGTCAGCAGGGCACTCTGCATCACCATCATGCTGTCACGCCCTGCCACCGAAGTGGCAGAGGTCACCGCACCACCGTCACCACATCCCAGAAGATTCAGCTTCAGCGCATAACGCGTCATGATGCCCTCCTTCTGCTCCGGCAATGGCAGTTCCACTTCATTCGTCTCCAGCGTGCACGGGGATGACAGCAGCGCACCACTGACTGTCAGCATCCCGGTACGGCCATTGTGCTCATTCACCCACTGGTGACGGGTCTCATCTGCCACAAAAAAGTTATCCCGCATGAGCAGCTCATCTGCCCGCAGCACACTGTTCATGCTGCAGCTCACCAGCAGCGCAGCCAGACAGAGTCCTGTTGTTGTCCTGTTCATCTCCGGCACCTCCGCTTAATCCTGTCACTGCGCGCTTATTTCTTCACCGCCGTACAACGGTCTCCGCTGCAGCTGAACTGCAGAACCGGACGTCCGCCGTAGTCGTTGATGTAGCTCAGGTACGGCGTGCTGTATGTTCCGGATTTCACCGTCTGCGTGGACTTCGGTGCCAGCATCACGGCCTCAAACTCGCCTTCCTTCGCCTGTTTTTCACTGCCCCCAAGGCCAATCACCGTCACGTAATACGGTGTCGGGTTTTCAATCCGGTAACCTCCGCTGGTTTTGTTCAGCACCAGCTGGTCCTGCCAGACTGCATTGGGTTTCGCCTCAATGGCTTTCGGGCGGTAAAACAGCTTGATTTTGGTCTGCAGGGCTATCTGCAGCACATTCGCCTTATCACTCTTCGGAGGAATTTCACGAAGGTTGAAGTAGAACAGAGACTCCCGGTCCTGTGGCAGTTTGCTGATATCCGGGGTGCTGGCCAGACGGACCATACTTTTGGCTCCCGGCTCAAGACGCTGCACCGGCGGCGTGACCACAATCGGTCCGGTGGTGATTTTTTCCTGCTTCTCATTCTCTATCCAGGCCTGCGCCAGGTACGGAAGCTGTTTGTTGTCATTGGCCACATTCAGCGTCATCGATTTCTCACCACCGTTAAAAATCGCACGCGTACGGTCCAGGGAGATGGCAGCCTGGGCTGCCGGTACTGCGCTCAGGCACGCTACCGCCATCAGCGTTTTTTTCAGCGCCGGTTTCATTTTCAGCATCTTTTCTTCTCTCAGTTCTGGTTCCGGTGTCGTCTGTGGTGCAACACCGTCCACTTATCGATTTATGCCTGTACAGGGTTACTGACTGTCGGCCGGTGAAGATGACCGGCAGCCAGTCCCTCGTTCCGTCAGTTCGCCTTACGGCAGGGCAGCAGCAGTTGCTGTGCCGGGTCCAGTTTTGCCGGGATATCCACCACACACTGTGTCCGGCCGTCCCAGCCGACATTCAGGGTTTCACCCGGATTCACCCCGCTCAGCCAGGCCAGACCGCTGTCTGCCACCATCCCCAGTTCACGGCCTTTCGCGTTTGTCACGCTGGCACCAAACGGCGGATGGCTGTTGTCTGCCAGACGCAGCACGGCAAACAGGCGACTTCCTTTCAGGACTTCAAACTCCCTGTAACCAATGGCCCCTTCCGTCAGGACCGATTCCACCACCGAGCGGGTGGCTTCCATGTCTTCCGGCAGCCTGTTCAGGTCCACTGAGGTGGTGTTGCGGTAATAGCTGCTCACATCCGTCACCACACCAATGCCCCACCGGTTGGTGGAGACCCGGCCGCCGTCGACAGGCACGCCTCCGACACCATCGGTGTCTACCAGCAGCCGGGTTCCTCCGTTCATTCCCCCTGCATGCAGGGCCGCGCCTTTCGCGGTAATCGTTGCACCACCGGATGCGCTCATACCGAATGATGTGTAACCGTTCTCCACGGCAGAGAAGTTCGCTGACAGGCTGGCCAGCGGACTGCTGTGGTTGTAGTACGCGCTCATCTGACTCTGCGATGGCTGACCACCACCACTGCTCACACCGGCGTTCAGGCTGTAACTGCTCAGCCCTTTGTTCAGCGTGTCGCTGTACCCCACGGTGTTGGTGTAACGGTCATTGCTCATGCTGCCGCTGTAGCTGGCCGTACCGGTTCCCCACGGCACGGACAAACGTACAAATGCCGAATCGTTATCCCGGTTCTGGTATTTCGAACGGGATGCGGACAGCCCCAGGGAAACGTTCTTAAACCCGAAGGCATCGAAGTAACGGTTCACCGACAGCGTGTAATAGTCAGATGTCCGGCGGTCCCAGTAGGTCTGATGGCTGTACTGCAGGTTGACCGAGGTCTTCCAGTCCTCGAAATTCTTGTTGAGCGTGACGGTGTACAGCTCCTTCTCACGTCCCGTGAAATCATTCCGGTAACGCGCGTTGAGGTACTGGTCCATCGTCATGTAATTGCGCTCGGAGAAGCGGTAACCCGCAAAGGTGATATCCGCATTCACGTCATCAAAACGTTTGGAGTAGCTCAGACGCCAGGATTTACCCTGCTTCGTCTCTTCTCCCGGAATACGGGCCACGGACTGGGTCACGTCAGCAGATACCGTACCGAACTCATTCAGGTCCCGGCCCAGCCCCACAGCCAGGGCGTTGTAATCCCCGGCGACAATACCGCCACCGTAAAGTGACCACTTGTTACTGATACCCCAGGATGCCTCACCGGCAGCAAAAACCGGGCCTTCCGTGGTGTGCTCGTAGTTACGCGAACGACCGGAAACCAGCTTGTAACGAATCTGGCCCGGACGGGTCAGATACGGCACATACGCCGTGTCCACCTGGAACGTTTTTTTCCGCCCGTCCTGCTCGATAACCTCAACATCCAGGCGGCCACGCACGGAGCTGTCCAGGTCCTGAATGGTGAACGGACCTGCCGGCACGGTGGAGTCATAGAGGATGCGTCCCTGCTGCGAAATCACGACGCGCGCATTCGTGTCCGCAATCCCTGAAACCTGCGGTGCATAACCGCGCAGTTTTGGCGGCAGCATGCGGTCATCACTTTCCAGACTGGCACCGGTATAGCGCCAGGAGCTGAAAATCTCAGAATTGATGTAGTTCTCACCCAGTGTGAGATTTGCGCGCCAGCGCGGGATGGCGCGGTACATGTAGAAACGGCTCCAGGTGAACTGACTGTCCGTTCCCTGCCCACTGCCGGTGGTGTGATTCAGGTTGCCCTGATAGTCCGCACGCAGACGCCAGGCACCGAAGTTGGCACCCGCTGTCCCGTTATAGCTCAGTGACTGTGACTGCTTTCCCTTGTGCGGCTTGTTCACCGTCCCGTTAAGGTTGTAGTCAAACAACAGCCCCGGAATACCGTTATCCCAGCGGGATGGCGGCAGCCAGGAGGCATCGGAATACTCCAGCCAGGCCTGTGGCATATTGATGTACAGCATCCCTTCTGCCGGATTCGGGCGTATCTCCACCCCCGGCAGCTGACTGAGGTCCGCACACTGCCCGTTATTCCAGTATGTGACCTTCTCCTGAGAAGCCACGGTCAGCCCCATCCGGCTGACCATCTCCGGCGTCAGACAGGCCTGTGGTAACGGCTTCTTTCCGTCCTGACCGGAAACCGGCGGCTCCAGAAACGTCACCGGAAATGCCGACGGTGAAATCCCCTGGTCATTCACCATAATTTCCATCTGGTACTGCCCGGGCATGATATATCCCGCCTGGGAGAACCGGGAAAAATCAATATTCTGTCCGTCTGCTGCATCCAGAACATCTGTATTAAAGTCGACGGCATAAGCCGGTGCGCCTGCCAGGGAAAGCAGCAGCGCATATGTAATGCCGTTAACAGCAAAAGAGGTATTATTTTTCATTATCAGCCACCACCTTTAATACAGACTGCTCCCGGAAATAAAGACAAAGTGCCCCCTCCTGCATGCAGGATTTAATTTCAGTTCCTCTGTCGGAATAGTTAATTAAATACCGGGAAGCTTCCGTCTGTTACCGGTTGTTATTTCTGTTCACCCTGTTATTCGTAATCCACCTTAAAACGTAATGCGGCATAATAATCTCCCGCCTTTAATGGCTGACCATTACGGACAACCCGCAGGGTATAATCCAGCCCCTCTTCATTTCCGTTCAGCAATAACGGCGGCATCACTTTACCGACACGGGCCGGATAGCCCTGGTTATCCAGTATCTGCAGATTGATACCTTCTGCCTGACCGGTCAGCGAGAATTTGTCAGGCGTTTCGCCCTGCAGACCATCAAAGGTCACCCGGACACGGCTCGCCGTATAAACCCGCTTGCCCGTTCCCGCCAGCTCACAGTTACGCAACCGCAGACGGAATTTCTTTTCAGGACCAGCAAAACTGTCCTGTAAATCACGAACCGGGGTCTCCCCCATATCAATCGCCTGCCTGGTGTCTTCCATGGCCAGCGTGCAGGCCGGAGCAATCACCTGCCCCTTAAAACTCGCCCGGCCATGCCACCAGACATGCTCCTCTCCCCAGTACTCCGGCAGGGTCATCCCCGGCGGCGGAAAGGAGGGCGATGGCGCAGCCTGAGCCGCTGTACACAGGAAAAATGTTACCGAAAGGATCATGCGCCAGAACATGCAGTATTCCTTATTTTCACCGCCAATTGCAGGGGCTGACGCCCCTGCTTATCTGACGGTTAAAAACCGGAGAGGAGTGATTAGTTGTAAGCCAAATTGAAATTGGCAACTGCAGTAAACGCACCTTCGCTAACATCTTCTGCTGTTGAGGCTTTCTGAACCCATGCACTGTAGCGCAGAGTATTATCCTTATCCTTCAAATCATATGAACCAGCCGAGGTTGCGCCATCGAATTTAACAAAAGAGCCATTCGCTGCTGACATTTTAATAGCAGTGCCTGTATTACCAGCAGTGCCCAATTCAGTTCCATCACCTAATGATGCCCCTGAGAAAGTCACCTGAACTGTCTTTTTCCCACCGGAAAGATCACAATTAACAAGCTTGATATCTACATTTTTTTTCTGCGAAATACCGTCGTTATTTAAGTGCGCTTTAGATATCTGACCAAAATCAATAGACTGGTCAGCTGATTCAGGTGCAATACCACAAGGCGCATCAATTACAGCACCTTTAAAATTAACAACTCCCTGTCCTTGATTTTGATTTGCAGCGTTCGCACCTAAAGAAACCAAAGTCATTGCAACAGCACCGACCATAACAGTTTTCACAATATTCATTAAAAACTCCTTATATAAACAATAAATAAACAAAAGATATTAATAAATACTAGCACCAGGATATTAAAAATGATGCCAACCTTCATCCATTTATCATTTTGGATGAGCATATAGAAAGCAACTGTTCTAAGCCATTAAACACATCCAGTCCTATACAACATATTCCACTTACTGGATGATTTATTATGAAGTTTTACCACAAAATACTTTTTAACCTTAGCCCTCCCCACAAAAACATGAAACATTAAAAATATAACCCAGACACAAAATGAAAATTAAGCAAAAAACGAAACAAAAGATGAGAATCACGAAACCCGCCAAAAATATAAACCAAACATCAAATAAAAATCAGCAAAAAAGATCGAAAAAAAATAAAAAAACAATATAAAAAACTATGGTGGGAACTGTTTTTTGCAAAAAATGACACAAAGCCCAATGCCGATCAGTTAAGGAGCGGTTTACCGATCCTTAAACTGCGGCACTATAACGGCTTCCACAACAGGGAGCCGTTTTCTTATGCCACTTCTCAATGACCAGCTCGATTTCAGTGACCATCCCTTATACCACAGCCCTCTGCACAACTGTTTGCAGAGCACCTTCCCGTCGAGTGGATACGGCATTGTCCGACGCTTTCTGCGCATGCGGCCGTTCGCCGCCGTCGTTTTGGTTATCTGGATGGTGATGCCATGGCCTTTTTCCGCAATGAGCCCATTACCGATGTGGTTCGTCGTCTGAGCCTGGACGCGGATGGCGAAGCGGGGATGAACCTGCTGGCCCGCAGCGCCTGGGAGCCGCCTCGGTGGAATGGCTCCTCCGTCAGACCGCTACAAAGCAAAAGAGGTGGCGGAACTTTACCATTCACGATGGGAAATCGAAGTCAGGTTCAGAAACCTGAAAAGCAGCCTGCTGAACAATGCCCTGGTGCTGAGAATGACCTGCTGGAACAGGAGGTGTGGAGCATGTTGCTGGCTTACAACCTGATACGGCGTGAGACAACAAAAGCTGCAGAGAAACACAAAAAAGCGGCGTCAGAAATCAGCTTTAAATTCGCGTTCCAGTTTATCGCGACAGAAATGATAGTGCTGGGAAATAGGGCATCACCGGGGACTATCCCAAAACGACTGGAGCATCTGCGGGGGCTCTGGAAGCTGTGTTCATAACAAAATGCCCCCGACCATCAAGGCCGAGGGCAGTTAAGATATCAAAAACCCGTTATCCTGTGAAACGCAGTGCTGCTCCGCTTAAGTGAACGGCATTGAGCTGAAGCAGGATTTTTCCGAACCAGAAGTGGGCGGGAGACGTCACGTACTTACGTACAAATGAAAGTTGGCTGTATCTGGCAGTGGTCATGTGCCATTATTGGTTGGCCGATGTCGCCTCTCGTAACGGCGCAACTGGCCTGCGATGCCCTGCAGATGGCGCTGTGGCAGCGTAAGAGCCCCTAGAACGTTATCGTTCACACGGACCGTGGAGGTCAGTACTGTTCAGCAAATTATCAAGCGCTGCTGAAGCGGCATAATCTGCGCGGCAGTATGAGCTCAAAAGGTTGCTGCTACGATAATGCCTGCGTAGAAAGCTTCTTTCATTCGCTGAAAGTGGAATGTATCCATAGAGAACACTTTATCAACGGGGAAATAATGCAGGCAACGGTGCTTAATTATATCGAATGTGATTACAATCGGTGGCGACGGCACAGTTGGTGTGGAGGTTTCAGTCCGGAATAATTTGAAAACCAGAACCCCGCTTAGACTTGTGTCCATATTACGTGGGTAGGATCAGGGGGCACCTTTGATGGGCGTCATCTTGAATTCCTCGACCTACTTACCAGCACCATTTCATCGCCCCTGATCGGTAGCCTGGTGATCAGTATCTTTAACTGCTTCCACAGTAAAGATCTGGATAAAGACGAAGAGTTCCAGAAAACCGCGAATATGTTTACTGTGATACCGCCACGCTGCTGGATAAAAAACTGCCGAAGAGTATAACTGGCTGGAAATGTGGATCTTCCTCGCGGCAATCACCGTGGTCGCTCTGCTCGGTGCAGATTCTGACCTGCGTCCATCTTTCGGCGGCAAACCGCTGTCGATGGCACTGGTCATTCAGATGTTTATGCTGCTAACCGGAGGGGTGATCATTATCCTGACGAAAACCAATCCCGCGTCTATCTCGAAAAACGAAGTCTTCCGTTTAGGTATGATTCTCCATTGTGGCGGTGTACGGTATTGCATGGATGGAGGAAACCATGTTCGGTGCGCATATGTCCGAAATCCAAAGCCTACTGGGCGAAATGGTGAAAGAAGAGTATCCGAGGGCTTATGTCATTGTTCTTCTGCTGACCTCCAAGTTTGTAAACTCCCAGGCAGCAACGCTGGCGGCGATTATTCCTGTCGCTTTGGCGATTGGTGTTGACCCTGCGTACATCATGGCTTCAACATCGGCTTGCTACGGTTATTACATCCTGCCGACCTAGCAGCAATTCAGTTTGACCGTTCCGCCCCCCCCCCCACATCGGTCGCTTCGTGATCAACCACAGATTCATTCTGTCAGGATTGATTGGCGTAAGGGTATCCTGCGTCTTTGGCTGGATTTTTGCTGTAATATATGTTTTTTATAATATGTTAGCGGCCTGTTTAAGGCCGCTATTATTTTAAATGATTTTATTTTTAAAATACAAATGAACGCACATTTTGCTTTTCGCAATTTGCGCGTTTTTTTACGCAAACCAACAAACAATATCATTTTACAAGTGTAAAATCACTTACACTAGATAAGTGATTCATGCAAATACATAATTAAACTATTTATCATCATTGGTGATGGTGACGAAAAATCAGGAATATATGAACATTTTGTCAATATCGTCACTTATTCATTTAATAAGTGACGATATTGACAAAATACCCTACCATTAGCGAATTGGAAAACCAATATATTTACCGTAACTCAGGGAAATGAACAGAGGAAATAGTAAACAACCATAACAGATCCCTCTTGCATATGGGATTATCCTTCACATAATGAAAACGGAATGTGGAGAGTTTAAATTATTAGTAAAGAGGAAAGTCAATAGCCCCACAACTCTCAAGAGTGTTTCATTGCAGCAATATCAAATTTACAGAAAAGAAATCAGAACACAGCGAATAACAAAAATCCAGCTTTCTGACAAGGGCAGATATATACTCCCTTACTGGTATTGACCTGGACGTTGTCCCGCGGCTTTGTTCAGATGCCGCGCTCTTTTTTAATATACGCTGAGCAATAGTGGATAACGCGGGGCTCTTTTCCCGCGAAAAATGATTAATTAGTGATAAAATAACTGTATTTAACAGGCTTGTTAAAGTCTTCCTTTGTTATTTACGGCTCATTATTATTTTTAGGATGAAAAACATGAGTAAATACACACACCTGTCAGGGGTTTCGTTAATTAATAATGCCCTGTTAAATAAAGGCACAGCATTTTCAGTATCTGAGCGGGGTGAGTTCAATCTGAATGGGTTGCTCCCGAACAAAATTGAAACGTTGGAAGAACAGGTTCAACGGGTAAAAATTCAGCTTGATCGCTTTGCTACTGATGAGGCGCGACATGTGTTTTTACGCAATCTTCAGGACACAAACGAAACGCTGTTCTACAAGTTTATCACTTCCCATCTGGAAGAAACGCTGCCGTTAATCTATACCCCCACAGTCGGTTATGCCTGTCAGCATTATTCTGAAATATGGCGAAAACCCCGGGGTATATGCATTGCCTGGGAAGACAGAGACAATATTGATGCTTTGTTGAGGAACGTTCCGTCAGATAATATCAGGGTCATCGTTGTGACTGACGGCGAGCGTATTCTGGGACTGGGGGACCAGGGGATTGGCGGAATGGGGATCCCGGTTGGAAAACTCTCCCTTTATTCTGCCTGCGGGGGGATTGATCCTCAGATGTGCCTGCCTGTGGTTCTGGATGTGGGAACAAACAATGAATCATTACTGGATAGTCCTGTATATATGGGCGCCCGGCATCCACGTATTCCTGACAGTGACTATTACCCGTTTCTGGAACGGTTTATTGCTGCTGTGGAAAAACGCTGGCCCGGCGTGTTGCTGCAGTTTGAAGATTTTGCACTGAAACATGCCACGCCATTACTGAAAAAATACCAAGATCGCCTGTGTTGTTTTAATGACGACATTCAGGGAACGGCAGCAGTGGCCCTGGGAACGCTGCAGTCAGCCTGCCGACATAAAAGACAGACATTATCTTCACAGCCCCTGCTTTTTGTGGGTGCTGGCTCTGCAGGATGCGGAATTGCAGATTTGATTGTGTCAGCAATGATAGCCGAGGGGCTGAATGAGCAGGAAGCGCGTCGCCGTATTTATATGGTGGATAAGGACGGTCTCCTGCTGAAAGACAAGCCGTCATTAACAGACTTTCAGTCACCCTTTGCCTGGCCTGCAGAACAGCTTGGTTTCTCTCCTGAAAACAAAGGTCTTGATGCATTAATCGCGGAAATCAAACCCTCCGTGCTGATTGGCGTGTCCGGTGTGGCGGGGCTGTTTACAGAACAAGCCATCAGACAGATGTATGCACATTGTGAAAAACCGATCATTTTTCCGCTGTCCAATCCCACCTCAAGGGCAGAAGCGGTACCGGCAGATCTGCTGTCCTGGACCAAAGGCAATGCGATTGTGGCCACAGGCAGCCCGTTCTTTCCTGTGGAATATAACGGGGAGCAGAGGGTGATTTCTCAGTGCAACAATGCCTATATTTTCCCGGGTATCGGACTTGGAGTGCTGATTTCCGGTGCCACACGAGTCACCCGGAATATGTTTCTGGCATCCGCCCGGGCACTGGCATCATTTGAATGTAAAAACACAGGACTGTTACCGGATATCCGGCACATACATGATATATCCCGGATGATAGCATTTGCGGTTGCGCAGTCTGCGATAGCAGACAATGTGGCTCCCCCGCAGACACTGCCGGCACTGACAGAAAAGCTGGAAAACACATTCTGGCGCCCTGAATACAGCGATTACCATCGCATTTCTCTTTAATCCGTTGATAACCGGGATGCTGAACTGGCTCTGAACGCCTTTAATAAGGCTATGAGTATTCTTGTTGATGCGCAAAATTTCGGATACGGTCATGAAAAAGTAACATTTTCTATGCTGGAAAAGACCAATTTTGCATTCGCTGTCCAGGAGTTTAAGGGGAAAGTAGTCAGTGTTGTACGCGCAGCCAGTGTTGAATAAACATCCGTTTTTGGGGGTTTTTATCTTTTTAGGTTTTAAATTTCTATCGATGAACGATACGGTAATTGCCGGACAGGGGGCCGCCTAGAATTCGGAAAACAAACCACGTTAAGACTATTTTTTAGCCAAACAGCTTTTAGGAATCGCCAGAATGGCGGGACAACAGTGGTTTTTGTGTCCAAAATCGTACGTTTTCGTACGGTTGCGCCTCAAACCTCATGTTCAAGTCAGAATAGTGGACAGGCGGCCAAGAACTTCGTTCATGATAGTCTCCGGAACCCGTTCGAGTCGTTTGCCGCCTCGGGCTTTCATATCGATTGTCCGGGGTTGATCACAACGCACAACACCGCTGGTACGTATGCCGGCACCATCCAACGACACCGCAAAGCCGGCAGTGCGGGCAAAATTGCCTCCGCTGGTTACGGGAACAACAACAGGCAGGCGGGTCACGCGATTAAAGGCCGCCGGTGTGACAATCAGCACCGGCCGCGTTCCCTGCTGCTCATGACCTGCGATAGGGTCAAGCGAAACAAGCCAGATTTCCCCTCTTTCCATGTCAGATTTCCTCCTGACCGACCGCCGGCGCATCCAGCCACTCTCGTTCTTCTGCCGAGATATCAACATTCGGATCGCACTGTGCCAGTAGCTCAGCCAGTGAATACTGCGGACGTCTATGCGGCTCCACAATCAGCCGGCCATTATCAATGATCATGCCTACTTCATTATCTGTACCCAGAGACAGAGCATTCAGCAGAGCCGGTGGAACGGTCAGCATTACTGAGCCGCCAACCTTCTTTAGTCGAGTGGTATGCATATTACACCCCATATAAAGTTATATTTAAATATAACATTCGCAATAAAAACATACCAGACTTTAACGCGGAATGTTTAATAAAAATATAACTTTCAGTCCAACAGTAAGCCCAGCACGGTTGCTGCTAAGCCATACCCGCTTTCAGCCATGAGAGAGCTCCTGTGCGCGGTCGGAGTGGTCCCGACAAAGGTTTGTATCTCCGCGTTAGTGGGCCATCAGGGCCGCTTACGAGCGTGTATGAGAGACGTACAGTGCTTTCTTCTCGCTTTTATTTCCTCTCAGGTCCTGAATTGTCAACTTCTGAATCGTAGGCCCCTTTGGGGTTCCGATTCAGTGGTTGACAACTGTACATAAAACACCCTGAGTGCAGGGTGATGGTTCACGCAGTGGACAAATGAGTGGCTCAGAGTATACGCTGAGCCCCCTTTTTACGGGCTATCCCCCCCTGAGGGGCAGCAGACTGCATACACATTGCCAAATCTAATCACTGTTATCTTAACAAGTTTTCAAGAGACAAAAGCTATACATAATGACTCTGTATCTTATTAATTCACAACCCATCTGGATGTAAGTCTTAATACCACATTTTTCTGACCAGTTATCGATGGCACACCATACTTACACAGAGAAAAGTTTACTTTGTCTGTCGCTGACAGGTGCTGTTGATATGTAATAGTCCGAATTAAATATTCCTTATTAAATACATTTTTATTATCGGTGGTTGCGTTGCAATTGGGGTCATTATTTATATTAAAGACCATTCCAAGGGCAGAGTCAGAAGCTATCTGATAAATCATTGAGCTGCTATTCAATGCGCCACCAGAAACAGCTTCCATTTTCAGATATTGTTGTGTATTGTCTGGAGCATAATAACAATCTGTTGTTACAGATGCAGACATATTCTTTAAAACCCCATTGTCAGAGTTAGAATACACAGTTCCAAAATCAAAACTGTTTTTATCAGCTTTGATATAACACCTCTGTGGGATTGATATTGTTCCACTAAGATACAGCTTTGCCGTAATTGGGTTTACCGAATTACCGGCCTGATTACCAATACTTAACTGGAGTTCAAATACATTAATATCTTTAAAAGAAACACTCGTTGCCGAAAGATTTTTGGGTAGTTTCATATAAACATATGGCATACTACTATTAGAATGTGAATACGCACCAATAGAATAAACACAACCACTTATATTACCACAATAGCCCTGAGTGCTTCCGTAGACATAGCCTGTATCCCGTGCCGAATCAGGGGGAGATAAAAATTTACTGCCAGAATAAGAGGCCAGACTGTTCCATTGTTTCCCCCCCTGATTATTGTGCTCATATATCCCAATTGCAGGAGCTCCATCCGGAAAAGCAATTGTGATTACATAACGGTTCCCGGCATCATCAGTTATGGTGGCTGCATATCTATAGATATTAAGGATGTAACTCGCTTTGCCATTATATCCTAAGTTAATGCTACCTACTGTGCACATAAAGATTTGATAACTACAAGGAGAAAGCGCCGAGGATATGGAACTGGCAGTTCCAAGATTCAACTTACTTAACTTCAGCCAGGTTTCAGGAACAGCGCCTGAATCTGTAGCTCCAAAAGATTCATTAACTTTAAAAGACTGATTTTGTGTTGGATAGACTGCCATAGTCGGCTCTGCACACAACATACTGAACGGCAATATAAAAACACACATCTTTTTCATATATAAAAACTCGCATACAGGATTTATATTAACGCCTTACAGGAGATTAGTTATACGTTATATTCAAGTTTACTGACGTATCTATCTTGCCCGGTGTTACGGCTGCACTACTCTCTTTCAGTACTGCAGCCGTAACACCGAAATAAAATGAATCGGCATTGTTAACAGATATGTGTTGCACATCTTTCAGTTGAATTCTGCTCCCATTATAATCATAAAGACCTATTGCAACCCCTGAGGCATTGTTTACCCCGGTTTTATTCTTTATCAGATTGTTGTTACTATCTATGTTATCACCAGTAAACGATACAGTGACATTATTAACATTAACGCAGTCAGTAAAGACGAACTCTGCCATTTTTTTTACATTTCCTGCCACTATGTCAGACACCTGAAATTCCTCGAAGTCAACTGACAGGTCTGCATTATTCAGTTTGCATACTGGAGGTTCAACATTAACTGTGAATGTCATATTGACAGACTGAGAAACCGTATCACCACCAATAGCTCCGGTAGCAATAAAAAGCAAAAGGTATAATGATTTCGAATAATATCTCATGATTGCGTCCTTATATATGACGTTACTGAAAGAGTTATTTGATACGCCCTCCACACAATCTTTAACGGCACATAACCACTTCGTACACAATAACTCCCCGATCATCCATATAACCGTATTTATATAGCCCGCTCGTCATTCCATATCCCACAGACTGCCGAGCTCCCGGTGCCAGCATCAGCGGCATGCCCTCTGCCATCCTGTCGCGACTATCCTTCATCTCCGTCAGCGTCACATAATGCCGGCCACGATTATGTAACATCAGCATCCCTCCCTGACGGAGGTCACAGGACAACTCTGGTCTTTCCTGTTCTGCTCCGGCTGTGCGTGAACGCAGAAACACTTTCAGTCTCAGCACCACCGGGATAGTCAACCTGTTTCGACAGTCAGACGCTGTCGACGGTATCAACCTGATAACCAGCCAGTTCAGTCCTTCCTTTCCCTCACGCCACTGAGACAGAGACGGCGCAATCAGCAGGCGGCGGGAAAAATCTGGCTCCAGCCGGGACAGTTCCGGATACACATGCCCCTTCCTGACTCCATTTTCATCCTCAAGCCAGGTCTGCATCAGCCATGGGCGGGAGCCGGGATTAGTGACAGTCAGGCTGCCCGTAGTGGCCTCCGCCTCATTCTCCCTGATAATTACCCGGCTTCTTTCCGGATACGGTATCTGACCACCGGGCTCAGCATGCACCTGACCGGCACAGAAGAAGGTCAGGACAATCACAATCATGCATCTCAGCGACATACCGTCACCATTTCCGTTACAGGACCGGTCTGCTTTTTATCCAGTGGCAGGCTAAAATCGACATGACACTGTTTTCCTCCACTGCTCACCGTCAGCCGCCCTTTCTCCGGAACGCCAGCCAGGTAAACACGTCCCTCATCACCCACAATACCAGTGTTCTCCTTACCCGACGGCATATCGTCCAGAGAAACAACTGTGCCAAACGGCAGAACACTGCCATCAGGACGTTTCAGGGTGAACACAACCTGCCCCCCCCGGTACACGGTGTAATCCAGAACCACCACTGCACCACGGGTGGGAACAGTACGTGCAGACGTCTCTGCCAGTACGATATCGTCCGGCAGACCGTCAGTACGCAGGTCAATCCGGTTTTCGGTATATAACTGTGGAGATGAAATCAGCGCCGTTCCTGGCCAGGTTGTCCGGCCGCCCGCACTGGTGCCGATACCGGACACACCTCTGGTATTCACCACAATGGCACCATTGTCCGTCACACTGTTGCTGCCAAATGCCACACCACCACCCCAGGCCACCGCAGAACCGGACAGGCTGAAATCCGTCGTTCTGTACCCGCCGCTGCTGGTATACCCCAGGGATGCCGTTGTGAAATCGCCGTTCCAGGTCAGGGAAACACTCTGCCCTTCTGCAGCCCCCCCATTCCCCCAGTTTCCTCCCACGCGATAACGCATTTGTGTGTCTGGCACACTGCCACTCAATGTGGCAGTCTGTCGCAACTGGCGGTCCGTGCGTGTTGCACTCCATGATACCGAAGAGGACGTCGGCTCTTCACGTCCCAGCAGACGACTCAGAGGCACGCTCATATAGAAATCAATCTGGCGGTTGTTATCATAGCCATAGCTGCGCCCACTCATCTGGTCCATGGAGAAGGTGGTGCTGAAATAAATATCCTGCCAACTGAAACTGTGAGACAGCGAGAACGAGCGACTAATCTCACCACTGGTCCAGTAATCCTGCTGTGATGCACTCAGGGAGACCGAGCCCAGCGAGCCCAGGGACTGATTCATACTCAGGGTCATACGGTTTTTCAGCCGATTTTCCCACACATAACGAGCCTGTTCCGTCCGGGAGACAAAATCCCCGAATGAATAAAAATCCTTCGTTGAATAGCGATAGGTGGCCAGCGTCACCGTCGTGCCCGTATCCACCTGGCTTCTGGAATATTTCAGACCGTATGACTGACCAGTATGAATACGGTCATACTTTTCAGCACGTGAGACAGAAACGTCGGCAGAGACAGCCCCCGCACGCCCCAGCGAAAGGGTGCTACCGATACCTGCCGACTGATACTTTTCTGCCTGCAGGGTTTCTCCGAACACAGTAATTCCGTGACTGAAGCCCCGTGACCATGCGCCATACAAAAATGAAGGAGCATTATAGTAATCTTCGGAGCCACTGTTATCGTAACGCCCTGCGGACAGTTCAAATCCCGACACGCCCTCACGTTTCATCTCCGGCAGTGTTGAAAAAGGCTGAATAAAGCTGTGCTCACTACCATCCGATTCCCGGACCGTAACCACCAGGTCACCGGAATAACCGGAAATGGAAAAATCATTGAGCTCAAAAGGCCCGGCCGGTACGTTGGTCTGATACACCTGACGCCCGTTCTGTGTTATCACAACCACCGCCTGTGTGCGTGCAAAGCCTTTCACGGTCGGCGAGTAGTTCCGCAGACGGGAGTTCAGCATGTCATCATTACTGTAAAGCCGGACACCGCGGAAGCTGATGGAATCCAGAATCATCCCGCCAGTAGAGACCTCTCCGATACGCAGGGAAGCACGTAACGCCCTGATATCCCTTTCAAGATAAGTGTTATAGAAAGTGGTGTTTTCATTCCGACTGTGTGACCACCGGGAGTCGGTCAGATACTGACTGTAATTGCCGGACGTTCTCAGCCGCCACGGCCCCAGGTTCAGGCCAACCCGGGCACTGGCGTACAGGCTCCGCGATGAGTAATCATCTGAATCGTTCCGGTTCCCGGTCAGGCTGTAGTCCATCAGCAGTGATGGCACCCCGTTATCCCAGGTATCCGGCGCAGAGCGTAACTGAGCTGCACGCCCCAGAAAAGCCTGTGGCACACGAATGTCAACCCAGCCCTCTCCCTGATTAAAGGTGACACTGCTGTAGGGGGTTCGGGACATAAAATCAGCGGAAGAAATAACATCATCCTTTTTTTCAGGACGGTATTCAGGGGCCAGCAAGTCATCAAAAAAATCAGAAGGAAACTCAGGCAATAACCCCTTATCTCCGGTGTTACGAAAATACAGTTTCTTGCGGGTGTAAAAATCATCATTCACCCGGACACTGACTTCCTGCTCCCCCTCAATCCCTCCACCGGGGTGTGAGAATACGGACAGGTCAATATTTTCACCATCAATACCGGCAGCCAGCAGTGACGGGTCGAAATAATCCCCCCCTAGCGCACGATTGCTGATAAAAACAAGTAATGATGGTAGTAATAAATTTTTTCTCAGTCGCATAATACCCCGCCTACCCGGATATTTTTATTATTCAGTCACCACGGGTATCTGCTGCACCAGAACAAGAGGTACAGAAATACCTTTATCTCTGGCTGGTTCCTGCTGCCGGGGAATAAATGAAACGGAGAGGTAATACACCTTCTCCCGGTCGTCTCTTTTTTTTTCCGGGAGATAAATAAGTCCGACTTTCACATCATCCCGTTTATTCAGTAGGCGAACTGGCGGACTCAGAGCAAAAGGCGTCTCTCCGCTGCCGTCAGCCCTGACAACCCGAGCGGTGATAACGTATTCATTGTCTGTATCGTTATAAACCGTGAAGTAAAAAATCCGACTGTTCTTCACGGTAATTTGCATGGGGTCCACAGCAACACCTCTTTCAGGCTCCCGGGTCTGCCCCTGTGCAGATATAAATAAAAAAAGAACAGATAAAACAATCAGCAGAAAAATATTAACGGACGACTCCTTCATATTCGCGCACCGCCCCGTAATCATTCACGACGCCATATTTTATCCGGCTACCGGCTCCTGCACTGACATCTACCGTCACGCTTTTTTCCGGCGAGATAAACCATGAAACGCCTTTACCCTGATAACGTTTACCGCCCGCGTTCACATAATTAAGCTGAACAACATAACGTGTGGGATTATGAACTGTCATTTTCCCCCCTTTATCAGCACGCCACTGCAGAGCCTCCGGCTGCTGAGGTTTACCGGCAAGTGCTGCAGGGCGGTAAATCATGGGGACCTTGAACCGGTATGCCAGACTGAGCTGCGCACTGATTTTGTCGCCGTCAGCCTTTTGTTCACTGCGCTCACCGCCGGGCAGAGAGTTGGAGACAGCCCAGTACAGCGTTTCCCGATCTTCCGGGACAGCACCTTTTTTTACAATACGGACAGTAAACGTGGATGAGGGCTCCACGCGAAAAACCAGCGGCACAGATGTAAAAGCATCAGTGCGTTTTTCGTTAATATCCTCAACCCATGCCTGAACAAGCCAGGGAAGATGGGTATCGGAGTTATCCATCCTGTAAGAAGCGCTGTTCTGGCGTCCGTCAAAAATCAGTGTGCTTTCTCGGGGGCCGAATGAGGCAGCCCCTGCACATGAGCAGAATAGCGCACCAGCGAGAATAAAAGCAGAAGAGAATTTAAGCATAAAGCCCCATAAAGAGGCCGCCCGAAAACGGCCCGAGAGCATGAAAATTACGAGATAAATAGTGAATATTGATCACTTCGCAGCTGCAGCTTTAATGGTCATCACACCTCTAGCGGAAACTGATCCCGGAGTAACTTTAGAGCCATCCGTATCTGCTGCTTTATCAGTAGTTGCCATATATGCAGCCAAAGAAATTGTTTGTGTTGATAAAGCGTTACCACTCTGATCTTTAACCACAGCAAGTTCTTTATCCTGACCGATAGTTATATCTTGATGATCGCTGCTCTGAATAAACACGCCTACCCCGCGTGCAGAGTCATCTTCAGAAAGAGGTTGCAGATAGGCCGCAGTTGCGGCAGCACCAGACGCATTAGCATCCGCAATATTGTAAGTAATCTTTCCGGTTCCACTATCACAATTCACCAACGAAACACTAAAACTTTTAGCAGGAGCAATTCCCGTAGCCTTAAGAGCAGAAGCAGAAATCTCTCCCAGAGAAATATTCTGCTCTACAGAACTCGTATTTACCTGACAAAGGCTGGAAGTTACCCGACCAGTAAAATTCAAAGTTGCAGTACTTGCATCATTAGCAGCAGGTGCAGCCATAGCCGCGCCACTAAACAGAGCAGAAACCACTGCCAGAGACATAATCGTCTTTTTCATCTAATAAATCCTCCGAGAATCCCCCCCCCTTGTTTTCATCTTAACTATCAAGTCTTGCCTCAAATGCCTACAGCAAATTAAGCGTGGGGGAGGGTGGAAAAAAGATACTCGAAAAAGCAAAGCTCTTTTTGATAAAAAAAAAACACAAACTAAACCATGTAATCTCATGCCGGAAGCACTAAAAAATCAACAAATTATGTATCCATTTATGCTGATTGATACTAATGATGCTTTTCTGTCAATAAATCATTCCCTGCACTTTGAAGTTGCCAATAAAAGCTGGCCACTGCGTTAGAGTTTTTCCAGTATCGATTTTCCGATTCGTTTGGGAGTAACCCACCGTTATATTCGAGCGGCCTTAGTGCGCTGCAATATCCAGCTATACAGTCCGTTATGGCGTTAGCTGCCTCGCGGGGGCTTACGTAAGCAACCACCGACATCCATTCACTCTTCAGACTTCTGAATAAACGTTCCATTGGTCTGTTATCCCAGCGACTCATACTCTACCTGCTCGTATAATGACTGTCCTAGACGCCCTTCTAAGAGTCAAGAAGTTATCGGGATGCTATTAACGATTTCGTAGTAATGTATAAACTTCACGTGAGATATAGCGCTTCAGACTGCGTATTAGCAGCAAGCCAGCGCCCTGTCTGGTGATTCTGAGGCGAGCAGATCACCTCTGTTCAGGTGGCCAAATTCAGTGAGCAACTACAGTTAACTCAGCGTTATTATCGTGCTTAGTGACCGCCTTGACGGTCACTTTTAAGAAAAGCTATTCACATAGAATAGTAAACAGACTCTAATCTGCCCTTTGAATAAAAATCAAAATGGTTCAGGCTGGTCACTTACCTATATTAACTATCAGTATGGACAACAAGAAGAACAGAGCCAAAGAAATTATCTAACCTCAGCTCCGGTAAACTAACTTATTAGACTGGAGCATAAGGTTTATTTTAAGTAATTTCTGAAGCGCTCTTTATTAATTAACCCCATGTCTCTGCAAACCTGATGAATTCTAACGCTAACATCACGATAACTATCAGATGGTACAGGAGATAATAGAGATTTGTTTATACACAACCTCCGCCGTTCTGCAGCTAATTTTCTGTCAGTATCATTTGTCAACAAGGACATAACTTCAGCCCAGCGAGAGGCTGCTCTACGGTAAAATCCTTTGGCTTCCAGCTCTTCGGCTTTTTTATCGTATATAGACATAATAAATACCTTCTATCTTATATCCATGTTTAGCGTTGGAATGAGTATTAAACTTGGGCTCCGATGTTGTGAATCTTAATATAAGCCGTTACTCTTATCTGCAATAAAAGCTAGCGTTTATGATTTTGAAACGGATAAAAAAAATCAACAAAAATTTATCCATTTTATATATTTTTAGCGTTATCTTTTATTATGGATAAAATTTCAACGACGGATGAAAAGTGATCCACTTATATCTCCACCAACGGCCCAATATTGATCCACCGTTTTACTCCGGATTAGCTTCAGCTATAACCCCGGCCTTTCGTTTCTGTCTGAGTCGATAGCTTTCTCCTTTGATTTGAACGACATGTGAGTGGTGTAAGATACGGTCCAGCATCGCTGAGGTCAGTGCTGCATCACCGGCGAACGTTTGATCCCACTGCCCGAACGGCAGATAGCCTATTTCATCAATGATAAGCAGGCGGGGGGCCATTACTCCACGCTGAAGCGTCGTTTTATAACGGCCCTGACGTTGTGCCGTAGATAACTGAAGT
>OLIF01000129.1_pt1 | contig 25012 bp, 14 predicted proteins | sample 1609681 | NCBI WGS metagenome assembly OLIF01 (sample SAMEA4350143, study PRJEB24818) | metagenome | biome: human; feature: gut; material: faeces | place: Denmark | collected 2013-09 | reverse complement strand
TTCCTTTAATGAGCAATGCCAGGTCGTTAAGCCACAGACTGACCGCCTGATTAAAGATGTTATTCTCAACACAAAACGTCAGCCCTCACCTGTAAAAGGCGGGGCTGACGGATGAAATATCAGGCAACAGGCTCTATTCGGCGTGTAAAACTTTAGTTGTTATAATTTGAACACGATCCATGACTTCGTTGTTTAAGGATTTCCCGCGCAGAATCGGCCATTATCATGACTGCGCCAGCCAGCATTAAAGTATCTTTCAATACCAGACGACCCGCGCCAGATAAATAAGGAAAACCATGATGGGCATCGCCTAACGCAGGGACCCATGCCTCAGGGGTGGTGATTAAAAATGAGAGCGTGACTAATGGCGTGGTAAATGCCATGAGTCCCCCCAGTAAACCCAGCCACCGATTAATCGGGTTGGCTAAAACCAGCAGGGCAATAATCACCTCCACTACGCCAAGACCGTTGGAAAAACCATAGGTATTATTGGCAACTTGCCATGCTCGTGCTTCCGGCTTGTATTCGCCTTCGTGTGTCAGGTATTGTTTATATTCCTCTGGGTGTTCGTAAAAGAAAGACATTACCGGACTGTTCGCCACGAATGGTGTAATGCTGTCTGCCTCGTAAGGGACAAACTTTAATAACCCAATCCACATAAAAACAATCGCAATGCTCAGACGAATTAATGTCAGGCCGATTTTATCCCCTTGGCTTAACAGGTGCAGATATTTTTCCATTGTAAACATCCTTATTTATACAATACTGCCGTTGCAGTTGAGTTATTATCAATCCGCATAGAAGTGATTTTCCAGGATGAGGCATCATGTTTTTTGGCAATATTTGCAATAGCATCTTCCAGAACTGTCGGCGATGCTGATATTGACGAGACGCTGACGTGTTTAAGAACTACTTTGTCATCAGCATTGACGGAAAAAGCCATAACGCCAGATAATAACGTCGCAAATAAAACGGTTTTTTTAAACATATAAAATACCATCAATAGAGTGATTAAGAGTTTATAGAATATACAAAACGTGACAAAGTTGTTTTCTTTAAGACGCCAGAATATTTGTCCTGGCGTCTGATTTTTTATTTAATCTTATTTGACTAATGAAAACAGGTCGTTGAGTGATTCACTCATCGACGGATGAGTGAAGATCTGATCGCGTAATACGAGATAAGGTAAATCTGCATCCATCGCCATTTTCACAATATTGATTATTTCGTGGGAGTCAACACACAACAGTGATGCCCCTAATATACGCTGGGTTTTATTATCGATAATCGCTTTTAATACACCTCTGGTATCATTCATCACTCTGGCGCGTGGAATTGCCGCAACAGGTAATGTTACCACCTGAATATCCGCACCACGCTTTCTGGCCTGTTCTTCCGTCATGCCAACCCGGGACAGCGGTGGTGTCATAAATACGGAATAGGGCACATTTTTTCGATCGTCAGTACTGCGTTTACCTTCTCCCAGCAACTCATCGCGTACGATACGGAAGTCATCCAGTGAAATATAGGTAAACTGCAGCCCGCCGGTAACATCTCCCATAGCCCAAATATTGTCTGCGGTGGTATGTAATCGGTTGTCAACGACGATGGCCCCGCGTTCATTCACTGCAACTCCGGCATTTTCTGGTTGCAATGAGGCCGTTGCAGGTTGACGACCGGAAGCAATTAACAGCGCATCCACTGCCAGTTGATCGCGCTCAGAATGTATTTGCACTTTATTTTCATTGTGGCTGATACGCTGCACATGGGCATTGAGGATGATATCGACTCCTTGCTCGCGTAAAATAGCTGCGATGTTATCAGCAATATCCCGATCTTCTCGTGGTAAAAATAACGATGCGGCTTCGAAAATGGTAACCTTACTGCCAAAATTAGCGAACATAGAGGCAAACTCAACGCCAATATATCCCCCGCCTAAAATACCTAAATGCTCGGGTAATTCCTTCAGATTAAGCAACCCGGTACTGTCATATACGCCAGGCGTTGTGGTTATTCCTGGAATCGCTGGCACCACGGTTTGCGCACCCGTATTAATAAAAATCTTTTCACCATGAATCTCCAGATTTCCCTCAGACCGATGAATACGCAGAATATGATTATTGATAAACTCAGCTCTTCCTTCGAACACATCGATATTGGGCATATCAGCGAGATTATGGAAATTCTTATTGCGTAAGAAATTGACCACGGCATCTTTACGTTGCATGGCGCTGGCAAAATCCAGGTGCTGTTGCGCATCATGAACCAGTGTCTTGGTTGGGATGCAGCCGATATTAATACAAGTCCCACCATACATTTCACTCGACTGTTCGATGAGCGCTACGCGCCATCCGGCTTTAGCCAGCGTTGCTGCTAATGTTTTTCCCGCCTTACCAAAACCAATAATAACTGCCTGATATTTGTTCATGATTATATCCTGTCAAAACGTGTTCACTTGCCATAATAACTATAGACGCAACGGCGAAAATAACATCTCTTCACAACGCTTAAGAATTTGTCTTATCGTCTGACGATCGTTGTTTTTTTATCAGAGTCACAATATGGTGATAATGATTAACTAATTGATGATATTGAATTAAGGCTTATCTAAGATTGTTCGCACTTATAATCAAAAACACTCAGGAGTCTGATATGGATGCCCTTAGCCGTTTGTTGATGCTTAACGCCCCACAAGGAACGATTGATAAAAATTGCCTGTTAGGGAGCGACTGGCAGCTTCCTCATGCCGCCGGAGAACTGTCAGTTATTCGTTGGCATGCGCTAACACAAGGTGCTGCGAAACTGGAAATGCCTGCGGGGCAGACCTTTACGTTGCACCCGGGTAACGTGGTTCTTCTGCCACAAAATTCAGCTCATCGTCTGAGTCACGTCGAAAATGAATCGACCTGTATTGTTTGCGGCACCCTCCGACTACAACGTTCGGCTCGTTATTTTTTAACGTCTTTGCCTGAAGTTTTGTTTTTGGTGCCGAAAAGCCACAGCGTGGAGTTTCGCTGGATAAGGGAGGCGATTCCTTTTTTACAACAGGAGTCCAGATCCTTGATGGCGGGAGCGGATGCTCTGTGTAGTCAGATCTGTGCCGTTTTGTTTACGCTCGCTGTGCGTGAATGGATTACACAAGCTAATACCGAGAAAAATATCCTCAGTTTGTTGCTGCATCCGCGTCTTGGTTCAGTGATGCAGCAAATGCTGGAAATGCCAGGACATAACTGGACAGTCGAATCACTGGCCAGCATTGTCCATATGTCCAGGGCGAGTTTTGCTCAGCTTTTCCGGGAGGTTTCTGGAACCACGCCACTGGCTGTATTAACAAAATTGCGGCTACAAATAGCGGCCCAGATGTTTTCCAGGGAAACGCTCCCCGTCGTGGTGATTGCGGAGTCCGTAGGCTATGCCAGCGAATCATCCTTTCACAAGGCCTTTGTCCGCGAGTTTGGCTGTACTCCAGGGGAATATCGGGAAAGCGTCAGACAACTTCAGGAGGTTAAGCATGAATAAGATTATCGGGTATAAAAATAGAGGATGTGACATTTAACGTAGCTGTCTAAAAGAAAGCAGCAGGATGTTCTCGCTGAAATAAAGAACATCCTGATATTCTAAAGGTAAGAGTTTCGTTACTTAACCGTTGCTTTCACCTTTATCAATATAAACGTATCTGTCTAAGTGAGCTGTTTTATCGCATAAACAAGAAATAAAAGAGCCCCACTTTTAAGCCAAGTATTGTGATGTAAGCACAGCAGTATTTCATAGTGCCAGACATTATTTTGTTGGCTTGCCCTTCCATTTTGGTCGCTGAAACGGCAATGGCGATGCTTTGTGGAGAAATCATTTTTCCTCCTGTTGCGCCAGACGTATTTGCTGCGGCTAACCAGTTAGGGTCGATATGTAATTTACTGGCTGCAATAGTTTGTAGCTTGCCAAACAAAATATTCGAGTTAGTGTCGCTCCCTGTGACAAATGTTCCCAGCGCACCAATAACTGGCGCGAGGAAGACGTATGATCTTCCGGTAAGATCAACAATTGATTGTGCCAGCGTAGAAATTATGCCGCTGAGGTCCATGACAGTGGCCATGGCGACAATGGCCATAATCGCGATAATGGAGTTTTTAAGCTGAAGTGCGGTTTTTATAAATACTTCAAACATACCGCGTGCTGAGGCTCCCTGGATAAAACCACCGAGAATAGTCGCAAAGATAATCAGCATTCCGGGCGTTGTGAGCCATTCGACCTTTAACGCTAATGTACTGCCATCAGCCAGTGAGAAATGCAGCACTGACGCTAATTGAGATGCCGCTGATTTTATTGTTGGAAATAACGGTGAGCACAACAAAATAAAGACAAAAATAAACAGATAAATAGAACCGACCCGGAACAGTACCTTTGCTGAACGTGGTGCCATTTCACGGGTATGACTGGTTTCAATACGCCACTGTGGATCTATTTCACCTTTGCGAAGACGACTGGCAATCGCGACAGCAAAAAGGCTAACCAGGCTACCAGCAAAAGCGGGTAATTCGGCACCGAGATGTATAGCAACAAAATACTGCGGAACAAGTGTCGCGATGCCACATATTAAGGTAATAAGGAATACGCCGCGAATTGCTCTCACACCTCCGCCAATGATGCAAATGATGACAAATGGCAGCAAGATATTAAAAAGCGCTAGTTGCAGGATAATGGTGCCGCCTAAGGTGTAAACAGGCAGGTTAACCTGTTCAGCGAGGATTGACACCGGAATCCCCACAGCTCCAAACGCCGTAGGTACGGTATTAGCGACCAGTGACGCGATGGCTGCTTTCAGTGGGTTGAATCCCAGCGCGATAAGGATACCGATAGGGATCGCGACTGCCGTACCGTATCCGGCTGCAGCTTCAAGAAAACCACCGAAGCACCACGAAATAAGGAGTACCTGGATACGTTTATCTTCGCTAATACTGGCGAGAATATCGCGGAGAATATCCAGCGCTTTCGTTGCCTGCATAACGTTATAACTGAATATCGCGCCGAGGATAACAATGACAATCGGCCATAATCCTTTGAGTGCGCCATAGCCTATTGAGGCTTTAAGATTCTGTACAGGCATATCCCAGAACAGAACAGATAAAACAGCCGTGAATGCCAGCGATATCAGGACTGAATAATGAATGGGCATTTTCAATTTTAAAATCAAAAATACCATGAGTAGCAAGGGTGAGAGTGCGAGAGCAAACATTAAATATTCGTGCATTGCTATTTCCAACTATATTGTTTGACCTTGTTTATGTGTTTTTTTTCGAAAGAGGTTATCTCATTGTGGAAATGAAAAATGCAAACTGAATCGCTTCAGTTAAATAAAGTTACAGTTGTTTATGTTTGTATATATTTTGTTAAAAAATCAATCTGTAAAACAATGCTTGTATATTATTATCGCTACTAAATAAGTAACTCAAAATAGGTACAAAAGATAGCGGTATGGGATATATAGCCTTCTGAAATCGGTTTCATGAGAACGTTTTGAGTGAGAGGGAACATTATAAAAATGTGAGCGATGCCGAAAGAAATAAAATTAGTTATTGCATCTGGATATTGAATGAAGGATTATTATTTTGTCATACAAAAGAGGCTGAGATTGTATTTTTGTCATCCAGATAAAAAGTTCCCCCATTTTTATTGTTGACTGATAACCCTGAAGGGGGAGCTGCCATCGGCATAAATTGAAATGAAGTCATGGAGCATTGGTTGTGAATGTAAATTTCTTTGTTACCTGTATTGGTGATGCACTGAAATCACGGATGGCACGAGATTCCGTGCTGCTACTGGAAAAACTCGGCTGTCGCGTAAATTTTCCTGAGAAACAGGGATGCTGCGGTCAGCCTGCGATCAATAGTGGTTATATCAAAGAAGCGATTCCTGGGATGAAAAATCTGATCGCCGCACTGGAAGACAACGACGATCCCATTATTTCTCCGGCTGGCTCTTGCACTTATGCCGTAAAAAGTTACCCGATGTATCTGGCTGAAGAACCTGAATGGGCATTACGTGCCGAAAAGGTTGCCGCGCGTATGCAGGATCTCACCTCTTTTATCGTTAATAAATTGGGGGTAGTTGATGTTGGCGCCAGCCTACAAGGGAGAGCGGTGTATCACCCATCCTGTAGTCTGTCCCGCAAATTGGGTGTGAAGGATGAACCAATTACGCTCCTGAAAAATGTGCGTGGACTGGAACTATTGACGTTCGCCGAACAGGACACTTGTTGCGGATTTGGCGGTACGTTCTCGGTCAAAATGGCCGAAATATCCGGCGAGATGGTGAAGGAAAAGGTTTCACACCTGATGGAAGCCCGTCCTGAATATTTAATTGGCGCAGATGTGAGTTGCTTGTTGAACATTAGCGGCCGATTACAGCGTGAAGGGCAGAAGGTCAAAGTGATGCATATTGCTGAAGTGCTGATGAGTCACTGAGGGGATAAATATGTCGATCAAAACCAGTAATACAGAATTCAAGACACGCATCCGTCAGCAAATTGAAGATCCGATCATGCGTAAAGCGGTGGCGAACGCGCAGCAGCGTATCGGGGCTAATCGGCAAAAAATGGTTGATGAATTAGGACACTGGGAAGAGTGGCGCGATCGTGCCAGCCAGATACGTGATCATGTTCTGAGTAATCTGGACGCTTATCTGTATCAACTCTCAGAAAAAGTGACGCAAAACGGTGGTCACGTCTATTTCGCAAAAACCAAAGAAGACGCTACCCGTTACATTTTACAGGTCGCTCAGAGCAAGAATGCGCGGAAAGTTGTGAAGTCTAAATCGATGGTGACCGAAGAGATTGGCGTCAATCATGTGTTGCAGGATGCTGGAATTCAGGTGATTGAAACCGATCTGGGGGAATATATTCTTCAGTTGGATCAAGATCCGCCATCTCATGTTGTGGTTCCGGCCATTCATAAAGATCGTCATCAGATCCGCCGGGTGCTACATGAACGCCTGGGCTACGATGGCCCGGAAACGCCTGAAGCCATGACCTTATTCATTCGTCAAAAGATCCGTGAGGATTTCCTCAGTGCCGAAATCGGTATTACCGGCTGTAATTTTGCGGTTGCAGAAACAGGGTCAGTATGTCTGGTGACCAATGAAGGCAATGCGAGGATGTGTACCACGTTGCCAAAAACGCACATTGCGGTGATGGGGATGGAACGCATCGCCCCCACGTTTGCCGAGGTTGATGTATTGATCACCATGCTGGCGCGTAGTGCTGTTGGCGCACGTTTGACGGGATATAACACCTGGTTGACGGGGCCGCGCGAAGCGGGCCACGTTGATGGTCCAGAAGAGTTTCATTTGGTTATTGTCGATAACGGGCGTTCTGATGCACTGGCCTCTGAATTTCGTGATGTGTTGCGTTGTATCCGCTGCGGAGCCTGTATGAATACCTGCCCGGCATACCGCCATATTGGTGGGCACGGATACGGTTCTATTTACCCAGGACCAATCGGCGCAGTGATTTCTCCGCTGCTTGGCGGCTACAAAGATTTTAAAGATCTGCCTTATGCCTGTTCTTTATGCACAGCCTGTGACAGCGTTTGCCCGGTGCGTATTCCACTGTCGAAACTGATTTTACGCCATCGTCGGGTGATGGCTGAAAAAGGAGTTACAGCAAAAGCGGAGCAAAGGGCGATCAAAATGTTCGCTTATGCCAATAGTCATCCGGGGTTGTGGAAAGTCGGGATGATGGCTGGCGCCCACGCGGCGAGCTGGTTTATCAATGGCGGTAAAACACCCATCAGGATTGGTGCAATTGGCGACTGGATGGAGGCACGCGATCTTCCTGAAGCTGACGGCGAGAGTTTCCGTAGCTGGTTTAAGAAACATCAGGCGCAGGAGAAAAAGAATGGATAACCGTACGGCATTTTTGCAAAACGTTGCTCAGGCACTGGGCCGTCCGCTGCGACTCGAACCGCAAGCAGAAGATACGCCGCTTAACAATTATGCTAATGAGCGGCTAACAGAACTGAATCTGCAACAACGCTGTGAGGCGTTTATTCAGTTTGCCAGCGATGTCATGCTGGCGCGTTGTGAACTGACCAGCGAAGCGCAGGCGGCAGAAGTTGCATTACGTCTGTGTAAAGAGCTGGGAGATCAGTCGGTTGTGATTAGCGGCGACACGCGACTGGAGGCGCTGGGGATCAGCGAACGTTTGCAGCAGGAATGCAATGCTGTTGTGTGGGATCCGGCGAAAGGCGTTGAAAATATCTCACAGGCTGAGCAGGCTAAAGTTGGCGTTGTGTATGCTGAATATGGCTTAACCGAATCGGGCGGGGTGGTCCTTTTTTCCGCAGCCGATCGCGGGCGTTCATTAAGCTTGCTGCCTGAGTCCTCTCTATTTGTTCTGCGTAAAAGCACCATCTTGCCGCGAGTGGCGCAGTTAGCTGAAAAATTGCATCAAAAAGCGCAGGCTGGCGAACGTATGCCGTCCTGCATTAATATCATCAGCGGTCCCAGCTCAACAGCGGACATTGAGCTTATCAAAGTCGTTGGAGTTCACGGCCCGGTGAAGGCGGTGTACCTGATTATTGAGGATTGTTGATCAATAAATGGGGAGTCCTCCTGGCGATGTCGGTCAGGGGGGCCCGGCAGATCATTTTTATGGTTTTAAAAGAGATGTTTTTGTAGGGATAATGACGCGCTAACCGATTGAAAATGTGAGCTGGAGAAGGCTGATGCTGAAAGAAAACTTTGCTGAATTGCAATTATTTCTGGTGATTGCCCGGGAGCGAAGTTTTACCAAAGCGGCGGCAAAACTTGGCGTGTCACAGTCTGCGCTCAGCCATGCGATGAAGTCACTGGAAGAGCGTCTGAATGTGCGTCTGTTGACCCGTACAACCCGCAGTGTGGCGCCGACAGAAATGGGAGAGCAAATTATTGCCTGCCTCGAACCTCGCCTTGCCGATCTTGAGCATGAGTTGAGTGCTGTTATTGAACTGGATGGGCCGACCTCCGGCAATATTCGCTTGTCAGCAGGCGAACATGCCGTTCGCTATCTTCTGTGGCCAAAGCTGAAGCCGTTTCTGCATCAATATCCGCAAATTAATGTTGAACTGGTGGTTGATAACGGTCTTGTCAATATTGTTGAAGGGCGTTTTGATGCCGGCGTCAGATTAGGCGAAAGCGTTGATAAGGACATGATTGCCGTCAGGATTGGCCCGGATATGCGTATGGCGGTCGTTGCATCTCCTGACTATTTTTCGGCAATGGGGGTTCCTGAAACTCCTCATGATTTGCAGCATCATCGCTGCATTAATATGCGCCTGCCAACGGCAGGCGGCTTGTATCACTGGGAGTTTGAGAAAGAAGGAAAGTCACTGCGTGTTCAGGTTCAGGGGCAGTTGACATTTAATGTCTTAGATGAGCGACTGGATGCGGCAATATGCGGTTACGGCATTGCTTTTGTCCCTGAAGATAGCGTTGCGGATAAAGTTAATTCCGGTGAATTAGTCCAGGTCCTGCAAGACTGGTGTCCGATATTTCCAGGCTACTATCTCTATTATCCAAGTCGCAAACAGCACCCTCCCGCTTTTGCGTTGTTAATTGAAGCGTTGCGGTACAGGCAATAGCCCCTATTACTTAGCGCTCAATAAGCGCCTGAAGATTAGCTGGGTAACGCTCGCCAATGATTTTTACCGTCTCCAGCGCCTGTTCTATCTTCTGCATCTCCGTCTGAGAAAGGATGACATTAGCGGCGCCGAGGTTTTCCTCCAGACGGTGCAGTTTAGTGGTGCCCGGAATCGGCACAATCCACGGTTTTTGCGCCATCAACCATGCCAGAGCAATTTGTGCTGGCGTCACGCCTTTTTCTACCGCTAATTCTCCCAGTAAGGTGACCAGCTTTTCATTAGCGGCAAGAGATTCTTCGCTAAAGCGCGGCACAATACTGCGGAAATCGTCTTTACCAAACGTCGTCCCGGACGTGATTGCACCAGTAAGGAAGCCTTTACCTAATGGACTAAAAGGCACGAAACCAATTCCCAGCTCTTCCAGCAACGGCAGGATCTCTTGTTCCGGTTCCCTCCACCACAGAGAATATTCGCTTTGCAAGGCTGTAACGGGTTGAACGGCATGAGCGCGGCGAATGGTTTGCGCACCCGCTTCGGAAAGACCGAAGTGTTTTACTTTACCTTCTGCAATCAGATCTTTAACCGCACCGGCAACCTCTTCGATTGGCACTTCCGGGTCAACGCGATGCTGATAAAGCAGATCGATAACATCAGTTTTAAGGCGACGAAGCGACCCTTCCACTGCTTTGCGAATATGCTCTGGACGGCTATTTAATACCCGTTCTTTGTTGCCATTGTCTAAGTTAAAACCAAATTTAGTGGCGATAACTACGCGATCGCGAAATGGCTGCAATGCTTCACCCACGACCTCTTCATTCAGATATGGGCCGTAAACTTCGGCAGTATCGAAGAAGGTCACACCGCGTTCTACGGCAGTTCGAATCAATTCAATTGCCTGACGAGTGTCGGTTGCTGGGCCATAACCATGACTAAGTCCCATACAGCCAAGTCCCAGCGACGATACTTCCAGCCCTGATTTTCCAAGATAACGTTTTTGCATAATTTTTTCCTCTCTGTCACGGTTATCGACGCTTTTCCCATACATTTCAGCAATCTTTGTTAGTTCGGGATGCTGGAATAAACCCTTTCTTCCTTCTGCAAATGGCGCCCGGGCTTCCGGCTGGATACCCCGGCTTTGCATCTGTTGTGGGGAAAGCATAGCGCGGGAGAATTTATTTGATTAGAGATGGTAATTTTCTTAGGTATATGAATAAAATTCATAAATAGATATGCAGAGTGGGGAAGCCCCCTTTTGGCAAGAGAAGGCGTTCAAAAGGCGGAGTCCCTACAACTGAGAAATCCAGCTATCTGAACATATTGCTTTTTGAGAGCTTGTTTTGTGGGTGAAAATTAGCCAGACATTGTTTGTTGCTGTCATTGTGATTTTACGCTGTAAAGATTTGGTTTAAAAATTGATGCCTGCATTTTTACTAAATGCAGAAGCCATTTCCTGTAATTACGGTATGGATTATATTAAGAGATAGTCATTTATTAATGGAAAAGAGTTGTTTTATTTTACGCTGAAAGGATTCAGTCTTAAATTAATTAATAATATTTAATGAGACAATTCTTATATTCCGATACTCAATTAGTGTTACCACTTTTTCTTGTATTAATAATCGAAACCAGAACTCTTTCAGTAAGTTGTATTTTAAGTTGATTTGGGGTCATAGATACATATAATGCCTCTATGTTCGAAGCTGGAAGTTAATGTAAGAATGATGTTGCAGTTGTTAATTTATAAAACGAATCCAGTGGAGATCTAACCTTATATTCATTTTTAAGCTGTGTATCTGACGTATACAGTTTTTAATATTATGCAGTCTGTTTGAATTTTTATTATCTCTCTCATGAACGGGAATAGTATTTAACTATTGTAGTTTATGAGTGTTTAGTTTTGTCTGGATGCTTGCTGGAGAATCTCATGAATAAAATATATCAGCTAAAGTGGAACAGGTCCCGTAGCTGTTGGTGTGTCTGTTCTGAACTGGGAAGCAGAATAAAAGGAAAGAAGGCAAAGGCAGTTTTAATTAGCGCGATAAGTTTATATTCATCTCTGGCAGTGTCCAATGATGTCATTGTGAACCAGGATAAGACTGTTGATTTTGGCAAAGCCGATCAGAACATCGATTACCGTATTACAGTTACCGACAATGCCAACCTGGTTATCAATGCAACTGATTCTTCTCGTCCGCGTTTGACTCTCGCTTCTGGTGGCGGACTGGATATCACCGGAGGGAAGGTGCATATCAATGGCCCACTTAATTTTCTGCTAAAAGGAACGGGGTTCCTGAACGTTTCCAATGCGGGAAGTGAGTTGTATGCTGATGATCTATATGAATCAAACTCTGGCATGAGACATGATAAGGGCTATTTTAATGTCTCTAACGGTGGCAAAGTTCATGTTAAAGGCACCAGTCGCCTGACTTATTTGCAGGGCAACGTCAGTGGTGAAGGCAGCCAGGTAAATTCCGAAACCTTCTTTATGGGGGTTTATAGCAGTTACGGTGGTAATCAATTTCTGTCAGTTAATAACGGCGGTGAAGTTAATGCCCGTGAGCATATTAGTCTGGGCTATTATAATCAACGCTCCGATACGACACTCGCAGTTTCGGAAGGTGGTAAAATTTCTGCGCCGAAAATTAGTTTAAGCACCAACTCGGAATTGGCATTAGGTGCCCAGGAAGGGAAAGAGGCGAAGGCAGCAGGGATTATTGATGCCGAAAAAATTGAGTTTGTGTGGGCAGATACATCTGACAAGAAAATCACCTTAAACCACACGGATAAAAATGCGACTATTTCTGCGGATATTGTCAGTGGCAGCGAGGGGCTGGGCTATATCAATGCGCTCAATGGTACGACTTACTTAACCGGCGATAACTCTGCATTTAGCGGCAAAGTAACGATTGAGGAAAAGGGGGCTTTGGGGGTTACCCAAAATATAGGTACAGCAGATATCACTAACCGCGGGAAATTACATCTGAAGGCTGATGGTAACATGACCTTTGCCAATAAGATTTCTGGCAACGGAACGATCAGCATCGATAGTGGAACGGTTGCTTTAACCGGAAATAATTATGCATTCTATGGATATATCGATGTGGCTACTGATGCTGTCGCTGTTATTTCTGAAGACAGAAACATCGGTCGCGCGGATCTGGATGTTGATGGCAAATTGCAAATTAATGCCAATAAAGATTGGATATTTGATAACGATCTTCAAGGTAAAGGCATTGTTGAAATAAATATGGGGAATCACGCATTCTCCTTCGATGAGTATGCTTATACCGACTGGTTCCAGGGTTCTCTGGCATTTCAGAACACAACATTTAACCTGGAACAGAATGCGGAGTTTCTGGCGAAGGGCGGAGTGATAGCGGGTCAGGGAAGCCAGATAACGGTGGGTAAGGGCGCTCACTCCATTAGCACTCTGGGATTCTCCGGCGGAACTGTTGATTTTGGCGCCCTGGCAGCAGGCGCACAGATGACAGAAGGGACGGTCAACGTTAGCAAAACGCTGGATCTGCGGGGCGAGGGCGTTATTCAGGTAACTGACAGTGACGTTGTACGCTCTGTCTCCCGCGATATTGACTCTGCGTTATCGCTCACTGAAGTCGATGATGGCAATAGCACCATTCAACTGGTTGATGCAAAAGGTGCTAGCGTAATCGGCGATGCTGGCAATCTGCAATTGCATGATCAAAATGGACAAATTCTCACCAGTAGTGCACAGCGCGATATTCAACAGAATGGGCAAAAGGCGGCTGTTGGCACTTACGACTATCGCCTGACAAGTGGGGTAAATAATGACGGCCTGTATATTGGCTATGGCCTGACGCAGCTTGATTTACAGGCTACCGACAGTAACGCCCTGGTGCTGAGCGCCAATGGTAAAAGCGAGAATGCAGCCGATCTCAGTGCGCAGATTACCGGCAGCGGCGATCTGGCGTTCAGTAGTCAGAAAGGTCAGACCGTATCGCTATCTAACAGGGATAACGACTATACCGGTATTACCGATCTGCGCAGCGGGGCACTCCTGCTGAATAATGATAACGTGTTGGGCAATACCCGCGAATTGCGCCTGGCCGCAGAGACTCAATTGGATATGAATGGTCATGGCCAGACCATTGGTACGCTTGATGGCGGCGTAGATTCTCTGCTTAACCTCAATGGCGGGAGTCTGACTCTTGCTAACGGAGGGCGTTCGGCCGGTTCGCTAACAGGAAATGGTGAGTTGAATATTCAGGGCGGTACGCTGGATATTGCGGCTGATAACAGCGGCCTGACGGCTAATATGAATATCGCAAACGGGGCCAGTGTTCTGGTGAGCCATGCACAAGGATTGGGGAGTGCAAACGTAGAGAACAACGGCACCCTGACACTGAATAACAAGGGTGAAAAGGCATTAACTTCTCCTGTGCAGTACACCCTGGGGGGGAATCTGACTAACAGCGGTACGCTGATGGCGGGGATGTCAGGCCAGCAAGCAGGTAACGAATTAATTATTAAAGGGAACTACCACGGTAATAATGGACAATTGGTGCTGAATACGGTGCTGGATGACGATAATTCAGCTACGGATAAACTGGTCGTACAGGGAGATACCAGCGGATCGACTTCCGTTACGGTTAACAACGTTGGTGGGACTGGGGCTAAAACGCTCAATGGTATTGAGCTCATCCATGTTGGCGGCAAATCTGAGGGGGAATTTGTTCAGGCAGGACGTATCGTGGCGGGGGCGTATGACTACACTCTTGCGCGTGGCCAGGGGGCGAATAGCGGCAACTGGTATTTGACCAGTGGGAATAATTCACCGGATCCGCAGCCGAATCCAGAGCCGACGCCGACTCCAAAGCCAGAACCGATGCCAAAACCAGAGCCGACGCCAACACCGACGCCGACGCCAACACCTGATTCTGGTCAGAATCTGGATAATGACCTGCGTCCTGAAGCTGGCAGCTACACTGCGAACCTTGCAGCAGCTAATACGATGTTTACTACGCGACTGCATGATCGTTCAGGAAATACGTACTATACCGACATGGTGACTGGCGAGCAGAAACAAACCACCATGTGGATGCGACATGAAGGAGGCCACAATAAATGGCGTGATGGAAGCGGTCAGCTAAAAACCCAGAGCAATCGTTATGTTCTACAACTGGGTGGTGATATCGCGCAGTGGAGCCAAAACGGCGGCGATCGTTGGCATTTGGGAGTAATGGCGGGTTACGGCAACAGTGATAGCAAAACAATCTCGTCGCGAACTGGTTATCGCTCGAAAGCGAGTGTGAACGGATACAGCACGGGTCTGTATGCCACCTGGTATGCCAATGACGAGTCGCGTAATGGGGCGTATCTTGATAGTTGGGTGCAGTACAGTTGGTTTGATAACACCGTGAAAGGCGATGATTTACAAAGTGAATCTTATAAATCGAAAGGATTCACCGCTTCGCTGGAGACGGGATATCGACAAAAACTGACCGAATTTATGGGAAGTCAGGGAACGCGTAATGAATGGTATGTGCAGCCGCAAGCGCAGGTTACCTGGATGGGGATCAAAGCGGATAAACATCGCGAAAGCAATGGCACTCGAGTCAGCAGTGAAGGTGATGGTAATATTCAGACCCGTCTTGGTGTAAAAACCTGGCTGAAGAGCCACCATAAAATGGACGACGGTAAATCTCGCGAATTCCAGCCATTTGCTGAAGTGAACTGGTTGCATAATAGTAAGGATTTCAGTACTCGCATGGACCGTGTTGCCGTGTATCAGGATGGCTCTCGCAATATTGCAGAGGTAAAAGCCGGTGTGGAAGGTCAGATAAATTCCCATCTGAATGTATGGGGAAATGTCGGCGTTCAGGTTGCTGATAAAGGGTATAACGATACCTCGGCGACGATTGGCGTTAAATGGTCATTCTGATCTGAATAATCTGTTGAGGAAAAGAGAGCCGAATTTGGCATAATTCGGCTCTTTGAATCAATTATTCTTGCCGTCAGCTTTTCCGTCGCAGGGGAAACAATCGGAGTTGGCTGACGCACATGATTTAATCAATGGTGTGTTAAATGGGTTCTTATGATTTGAGTGTTTTTCTGAAAGAGTTCGGGGCAACGGTTAATTTAGCGTTGCCTGACATTGTGTCCGAAAAAGAACGGCTTTTACTCAAGCTGTTGATGGAGGGGATGTCGGTTACAGAAATCTCACAGTACAGAAATCGCAGTGCAAAGACAATTTCACATCAAAAGAAGCAACTGTATGAAAAATTAGGGATCCAGAGCGATATCACCTTCTGGCGGGATATCTTTTTTCAGTATCATCCGCAGGTAGTCTCCGCCACGGGAAGTAAAAATAAATTTTATATCCCTGACAACCATTTTCATCATGTTATCACGCCTGAAGCCATCAGCCTGGCGCTGGAAAACCATGAGTTCAAACCGTGGATTCAACCCGTTTTCTGTGCACAAACAGGTGAATTAACCGGCTGCGAAATCCTGGTTCGTTGGGAACATCCGCAAACGGGAATAATCCCGCCGGATCAGTTCATCCCGCTGGCAGAATCTTCCGGTCTTATTGTGATAATGACCCGTCAGTTGATGAAACAAACAGCAGATATTCTGTTGCCGGTAAAACATTTACTACCGGACAATTTCCATATTGGGATTAACGTGTCCGCAGGCTGTTTCATGGCATCCGGGTTTGAGCGTGAGTGCCTTCACCTGGTGAAAAAATTAGGGGATAACAAAATTAAATTGGTTCTGGAATTAACTGAACGCAATCCGATCCCTGTTACACCAGAGGCCAGAGCGATATTTGACAGCTTACACCGACATAACATTACTTTTGCCCTGGACGATTTTGGTACCGGTTATGCGACCTATCGCTACTTGCAAGCGTTTCCGGTCGATTTTATTAAAATTGATAAATCGTTTGTGCAAATGGCGAGTGTTGACGAAATTTCTGGTCATATTGTGGACAATATTGTCGAGCTGGCACGTAAGCCGGGTCTTAATATTGTTGCGGAAGGAGTGGAAACTCAGGAGCAGGCCGATTTAATGATCGGGAAAGGCGTTCACTTTTTGCAAGGGTATTTGTTTTCTCCGCCGGTACCGGGTGAGAAATTTGTCACTGAATGGGTTAAAAAAGGAATGGGTGTTTCACTGGGAACAAGAAACAAATAGCTTCGCAACTGTTTTGGGGCCTGTGAGAGAGTTGCTCTTAGCAGCTCTCCCGATGCAGTAAATCCTGATAAATCTCAGTTAATATCCCTTTTGACGCAAACTGTTTTTTAATCCACTGCGTCACCTGACCCGTAGCAGAGTGCTGGGTTGCCAGTAACATGCGCGAATCCTGACGCGGATTATGGATTTGCCGGGTAACCAGCAGTGATTGCGCCATCGCCTCGCGAACCATGTAATCAGGCAAAAAACCGATACCTTCGCCCAGGATCTGGCATTGGCATTTAGTATTGAAATCAGGCACCAGGATTGATTCCTGACCGTGCAGCAACCAACCCACTTTTTTATTAATGGTATGCGCAGTGTCTTCTACCATGATGTTGGGATAAAGGCGTAACAGGCTTTCGGCTATTGGTTCTGGCATAAAGGCCAGCGGATGATCCGGGGCGATAGCAAATGCCCAGCGAATGGCGCCAATCTCGGTGTAATCAATACCGCCGCCGTCCAGCAGGGTATCGGGAGCGCCAATGGCAATATTCGCCTGATTATTAATAATGGCGTCCCAGACGCCGTTATACACTTCGGTGGTGACAGTAATCTGGCAAGTGGGAAACTGCTTTTTCAGCACTTGTAATAAGCGCGCGGTGTGTCTGGGCGTATAAAGCAACTGATTAATACAAATGCGAATACGCGCTTCTATACCCTGTGAAATGGTATCGATGCTGCGCTTGATGGCGTGGAAATCATTCAGCAGATCGGTGGCCTTGCGAAAAAAATAACGCCCGGATTCCGTTAGCTCAATATTGCGGGTGTTGCGAGTAAAGAGCACAACATCCAGCCCTGTCTCCATTCGCTTAATTGTGTAGCTAATGGCGGAAGTGGTTAACCCCAATTCATCCGCGGCTTTACTAAAGCTGCCAAAACGTGCGGCGGTAGTAAACGCCAACAGGTTTTCTTCAGTAAAAATTGAGTTCATTAAACCATTCCCGCCATTATCTAATCTGAGTTTCTCCAATCATGACTGTAGAGATATTGACTAAAGATGAGTAATCATTTTTGAATAACTTTTAATACCCATCGCTTTTTGTTGTTGTTTCGCTCAATTTTCGCCCGCTATATTCTGAAATTATCCCTACACAGTTACCCGCCAGAAAACCCAGTATCGTCACCGTCCAGTTAAGTCCGCTGGCAAAAAACAGCGTCATGCCCAGAAAGCCGCCAGGAATGAACGACAGTAACCAGAAGCGCCCTTGCCAGACCACTACCGCTGAAAATGGTACGGTGGTAATCACGCTGGCCCAGAAGCTGGAAAGCCCGCTCACGGAAGCCAGCCAGCCGGAGGTCAGTGCGGCGAAAAATGCCCAAACCATCCCGGAATAATTGACGGCAAGGCTCTTGATAAACCCCGATTTACCGCCGCCTGCGGCATAAAAACTACAAAAGGCGACGAAGCCAATCGTTCCTAATAATTCCCATCCTTGAGAGACTCCGATATGTGATGACACCATCTGCCAAAGGCCTGCGCAAATCCCCACGGTGATCCCTGTTGCAGTGAGTCCGTTCATCTTGTTCTCCTCTGGTTAGAATTGAATAGGTGTTGCTCTTACATATGCAGACTATAGAGAAATAAAACCCAATTGAGTGAAAGGGTATCGGGGCAAAGAAACAAATATTGCACTACCGCACACGGCTTAATGATTGTTGAATGATATTCAACAAAAAGGCGAAATATGGCGAATTAAATTTAAGCGGGTTCTTTTATCAGATTATCATTGCTATTCTCAATTCATCGAAAACAGCCACAAAAACCAGGGGAATGTGAATGACTATAAAAAATCTACCTGCCGACTATTTATTGGCTGCACAACAGGGCGATATCGATAAAGTAAAAACCTGTCTTGCGCTGGGCGTCGATATTAATACCTGCGATCGCCAGGGGAAAACGGCAATTACGCTGGCAAGTTTATATCAGCAATATGCTTGCGTGCAGGTGTTAATTGATGCCGGGGCAGATATTAATAAACAGGATAAGACCTGTTTAAATCCTTTTTTAATGAGCTGTCTGAGCGGCGATTTAGCGCTACTACGAATTATTTTACCGGCTAAACCCGATCTTAATTGCGTAACCCGTTTTGGCGGTGTCGGCCTGACGCCTGCCTGTGAAAAAGGCCATTTAAGTATTGTAAAAGAGCTTTTGGCGCATACGGAGATTAACGTTAACCAGACCAACCATGTTGGCTGGACGCCACTACTGGAAGCGATTGTGCTTAATGATGGCGGGATTAAACAGCAGGCGATTGTCCAGTTATTGCTGGAACACGGCGCCAGTCCGCACATGACGGATAAGTATGGCAAAACACCGCTGGAACTGGCGCGGGAGCGCGGTTTTGAAGAGATTGCGCAGCTGCTGGTTGCCGCAGGCGCATAACCCGGGAGGCTTGCTATCAACACACCAGAAAGACGGTGTGTGTGGGCGCTAACTGCGGATGCGAATTTCCTGGCACAGCGGGGGCAAGGACAGGTTGAACAGGTCTTTGCCAGAGCGGTAAATATCGCACTCCCGGCCTGCCAGCAGTTGCTGACGCTGCTTTGTGAAGAGTACGACAATGCGCCAAACAGTTGTCGGTTGGCACTCACTCACTTTGATGGTCTGTTCCGTCATGGTGATAAGGTTCAGTTTGACGAACAAGGCATTACGGTTGGTCAACATCTTCATATAGAGATGAGTCATTGCCGGATTTGGCACTCCCCAACACGGCAAATGACGGCTGAAAATTTTCACCTTATCGCCTGGCAACAGTGGCACGACATTATTCATCAGCACCTGGGGGAAAATGAAACCCTGTTTAATTATCGCGGCGATAATCCGTTTTATCAGGCGTTAAATAAAGAACTACATATTAAACGACGGGCAATTATTCAGGCAGTAATCGATAAACAAAATATCGACTCAGCGGTCGCCAGTATGATGGGCTTAGGGATTGGCCTTACGCCATCAGCCGATGATTATCTGACCGGGCTGGTACTTATTTTATTTATTTCAGGGCACCCGGCGGAAAAATACAAAGAGCAATTTTATCTCGGTCTGCAACGCGGCAGAAATAATACCACGTTATTAAGTGCCATAACGCTGGAAGCCGCATTACAACAACGCTGTCGGGAAAATATTCATCGTTTTATTCACAACATTATTTATGACATCCCTGGGAACGCAACTCAGGTAATAGAAAAAATTAAACATATTGGCTCTAGTTCCGGCTGCGACATGCTGTATGGCATGGCCGATGGTTGTGCGCTGAGTCAAACCTACGGAGGGAATTATGTCAGTTAAAATAGTCATTAAACCGAATACCTATTTTGATTCTGTCTCGCTGATGTCTATCTCCACACGTGCAAATAAACTCGACGGCGTCGAGCAGGCATTTGTGGCGATGGCGACCGAAATGAACAAAGGCGTTCTGAAGAATTTAGGACTGCTGACGCCGGAGCTGGAACAGGCGAAAAACGGTGACCTGATGATTGTCATCAACGGCAAAGCGGGCGCGGACAACGAGCAGTTGCTGGTGGAGATTGAAGAGCTGTTCAACACTAAAGCGCAAAGCGGCTCGCATGAAGCGCATTACGCCACTATTGCCAGCGCCAAAAAGCATATCCCGGAAAGTAACCTGGCAGTGATTTCGGTCAACGGTCTGTTTGCCGCTCGCGAAGCGCGTCAGGCGCTGCAAAATGACCTCAACGTGATGCTGTTTTCCGATAACGTCTCGGTTGGAGATGAACTGGCGCTCAAGCAACTGGCCCACGAAAAAGGGCTGCTGATGATGGGGCCAGACTGTGGCACGGCGATTATCAACGGCGCGACGCTCTGCTTTGGTAACGCTGTGCGTCGCGGCAACATCGGTATTGTTGGCGCATCCGGCACCGGCAGTCAGGAACTGAGCGTCCGCATTCATGAATTTGGCGGCGGCGTTTCGCAACTGATTGGCACTGGCGGGCGCGACCTGAGCGAGAAAATCGGCGGCCTGATGATGCTCGATGCCATCGGGATGCTGGAAAACGATCCGCAAACTGAAATTATCGCGCTTATCTCCAAACCGCCCGCGCCTGCGGTGGCCCGCAAAGTGCTGGAACGCGCACGCGCCTGCCGCAAGCCGGTGGTGGTCTGCTTCCTCGGTCGTGGCGAAACGCCAGTGGATGAGCAGGGGCTACAGTTTGCTCGCGGCACCAAAGAAGCGGCGCTGAAAGCGGTAATGCTCTCCGGTGTGAAACAAGAACATCTCGACCTGCATACCCTGAACCAGCCGTTGATTGCTGATGTGCGCGCTCGCCTGAAGCCGCAACAGAAATATATTCGTGGCCTGTTCTGCGGCGGCACGCTGTGTGACGAAACCATGTTCGCGGTGATGGAAAAACACGGCGATGTCTACAGCAACATTCAGCCCGATCCTGAATTTCGCCTGCAAGATATCAACCGCAGCATCAAACACACCTTCCTCGACTTTGGCGATGACGACTTCACCAACGGCAAGCCGCACCCGATGATTGACCCCACCAACCGTATCAGCCGCTTGATCGAAGAAGCGCGCGATCCACAGGTGGCGGTGATCGTGATGGATTTTGTGCTCGGGTTTGGATCGCATGAAGATCCGGTTGGCTCCACCATCGAAGCGATCAAAGAAGCGAAAGCGATCGCCGCTGCCGAAGGGCGCGAGTTGATCATTCTCGCCTATGTGCTGGGCACCGATCTCGATACGCCATCATTAGAACAACAAAGCCAGATGCTGCTTGATGCCGGGGTAATTCTGGCCAGCAGCAGCACCAATACCGGATTACTGGCGCGTGAATTTATCTGCAAAGGGGAGGAAGCCTGATGAACCCGTCACTGTTTAGCCAACCGTTGAACGTTATTAACGTCGGCATCGCCATGTTTAGCGATGACCTGAAAAAGCAGCATGTAGAAGTGACCCAACTCGACTGGACGCCGCCGGGGCAGGGCAATATGCAGGTGGTGCAGGCGCTGGACAACATTGCCGATTCGCCGCTGGCGGACAAAATCGCCGCCGCTAACCAGCAGGCGCTGGAGCGCATTATCCAGTCGCATCCGGTGCTGATTGGTTTTGATCAGGCGATTAACGTGGTGCCGGGCATGACGCCGAAAACTATTCTTCACGCCGGACCACCAGTGACCTGGGAAAAAATGTGCGGCGCGATGAAAGGCGCGGTCACCGGGGCGCTGGTGTTCGAAGGGCTGGCAAAAGATCTCGACGAGGCGGCTGAACTGGCTGCTTCCGGGGAGATCACTTTCTCGCCGTGCCACGAACATGACTGCGTGGGGTCGATGGCGGGCGTTACCTCTGCCTCGATGTTTATGCACATCGTGAAAAACAAAACCTACGGCAACGTCGCTTACACCAACATGAGCGAGCAGATGGCGAAGATTTTGCGTATGGGTGCCAACGATCAGAGCGTGATTGACCGCCTCAACTGGATGCGCGATGTGCAGGGGCCAATGCTGCGTGACGCGATGAAAATTATCGGCGAAATCGATCTGCGCTTAATGCTGGCGCAGGCGCTGCATATGGGCGATGAGTGCCATAACCGCAATAACGCCGGGACGACGCTGCTGATTCAGGCGCTGACGCCGGGGATTATTCAGGCAGGTTATTCCGTCGAGCAACAGCGCGAAGTGTTTGAGTTTGTCGCCAGCAGCGATTATTTCTCCGGCCCGACGTGGATGGCGATGTGTAAAGCGGCGATGGATGCGGCGCATGGCATCGAATACAGCACCGTGGTCACCACGATGGCGCGTAACGGCGTCGAGTTCGGTCTGCGGGTCAGCGGCCTGCCAGGGCAGTGGTTTACCGGCCCGGCGCAGCAGGTGATCGGCCCGATGTTTGCTGGTTATAAGCCGGAAGATTCAGGGCTGGATATCGGCGACAGCGCCATCACCGAAACCTACGGTATTGGCGGATTTGCGATGGCGACCGCACCTGCAATCGTTGCGCTGGTGGGCGGCACGGTGGAAGAGGCTATCGATTTCTCCCGTCAGATGCGTGAAATCACCCTCGGTGAAAACCCCAACGTCACCATTCCGCTACTGGGGTTTATGGGCGTGCCATCGGCAATCGACATCACCCGCGTGGGTAGCAGCGGCATTCTGCCGGTGATCAACACCGCCATCGCTCATAAAGATGCGGGCGTCGGCATGATTGGCGCGGGTATTGTGCATCCACCTTTTGCCTGCTTCGAGAAAGCCATTCTTGGCTGGTGTGAACGTTACGGCGTCTGACTTACATGTTCATGCCGGATGCGGCGTGAACGCCTTATGCGGCCTGCGAATGGCGCAAGGATCTGTAGGCCTGATAAGCGTAGCGCATCAGGCAATTTGACGTTGGTCATAACCCCATCACCCTCTGTCGCGGACATAACAATATGAAAGAACTTGTGGTCGTTGCCATTGGTGGCAACAGCATTATCAAAGATAACGCCAGCCAGTCGATTGAGCATCAGGCGGAGGCGGTGAAAGCCGTCGCCGACACAGTGCTGGAAATGCTGGCTTCCGATTACGACATTGTGCTGACCCACGGCAACGGGCCACAGGTCGGGCTGGATTTACGCCGTGCGGAGATTGCCCACGAGCGCGAAGGTCTGCCGCTAACGCCGCTGGCGAACTGCGTGGCGGATACGCAAGGCGGCATCGGCTACCTGATACAACAGGCGCTGAACAACCGACTGGCGCGTCACGGCGAGAAAAAAGCCGTCACCGTGGTGACTCAGGTAGAAGTAGATAAAAACGATCCGGGGTTTGCTCATCCCACTAAGCCCATCGGCGCATTCTTTAGTGAAAGCCAGCGTGACGAATTACAAAAAGCAAACCCTGACTGGCGCTTTGTTGAAGATGCCGGGCGGGGCTATCGCCGCGTGGTCGCCTCGCCGGAACCGCAACGTATTGTCGAAGCACCTGCCATTAAGGCGCTGATCCAACAAGGCTTTGTGGTGATTGGCGCGGGCGGCGGTGGAATTCCGGTGGTGCGCACAGAAGCAGGAGATTACCAAAGCGTGGACGCGGTTATCGACAAAGATCTCTCTACCGCGCTGTTGGCCCGTGAAATTCACGCCGACATTCTGGTGATCACCACTGGTGTGGAAAAAGTCTGTATTCACTTTGGCAAGCCGCAGCAGCAGGCGCTGGATCGCGTAGATATTGCCACCATGACCCGCTATATGCAGGAAGGGCATTTCCCGCCTGGCAGCATGTTGCCAAAAATCATCGCCAGTCTGACATTCCTGGAACAAGGCGGCAAAGAAGTGATTATCACCACGCCGGAATGCCTGCCAGCGGCGCTGCGCGGTGAAACGGGCACCCATATTATTAAAAAGATGAAAGAAAACAATAGCCGCCGTGAGTTTTTGAGCCAGAGCGGTAAGATGGTCACCGCCGCCGCGCTGTTTGGTACCTCTGTGCCGCTCGTCCATGCGGCGGTAGCTGGTACCCTAAACTGCGAAGCGAATAACACCATGAAAATCACTGACCCGCATTACTATCTCGACAACGTGCTGCTGGAAACCGGATTTGATTACGAAAACGGTGTGGCGGTGCAGACCCGCACGGCGCGCCAGACCGTGGAGATTCAGGACGGCAAAATTGTTGCCTTGCGCGAGAACAAACAGCACCCGGATGCTACGCTGCCGCACTATGATGCTGGCGGTAAGTTGATGTTGCCCACTACCCGCGACATGCATATTCATCTCGACAAAACCTTTTATGGCGGGCCGTGGCGCTCACTCAATCGCCCGGCAGGCACCACCATCCAGGACATGATCACGCTCGAGCAGAAAATGCTGCCGGAGCTGCAACCCTACACTCAGGCGCGGGCGGAAAAACTGATCGATTTATTGCAATCGAAAGGCACCACTATCGCCCGTAGCCACTGCAATATTGAACCGGTTTCCGGTCTGAAAAATCTGCAAAATTTGCAGGCGGTGCTGGCGCGACGTCAGGCGGGCTTCGAGTGTGAAATCGTCGCCTTCCCGCAGCACGGTTTACTGCTGTCGAAATCGGAACCTTTGATGCGAGAAGCGATGCAGGCAGGGGCGCATTACGTCGGCGGGCTGGACCCGACCAGTGTTGATGGCGCGATGGAAAAATCCCTCGATACCATGTTCCAGATTGCGCTGGACTACGACAAAGGTGTCGATATCCACCTGCACGAAACCACTCCGGCGGG